>OWIK01000756.1_pt1 | contig 9705 bp, 6 predicted proteins | sample 1732691 | NCBI WGS metagenome assembly OWIK01 (sample SAMN05065743, study PRJEB22554) | human gut metagenome | biome: ENVO:2100002; feature: ENVO:00000062; material: ENVO:00002003 | host: Homo sapiens | place: USA | reverse complement strand
GGCTCGGAGATGTGTATAAGAGACAGCCGTAGCCCTCATAAATGATCTCCTCATAGTTGGCGGTGTCCGTCTCGCCGGCCGCCTTCTTGAGCATACGATCAATATTGTCGCCGGGCACATTATTCTGCTTGGCCTTGGCGATAATGTCCTTTAACTTGGTGTTTACACTGGGGTCCGGGCCGCCCTGCTTTACGGCAACGGCCAGTTCGCGCCCGATCTTGGTAAAGACCTTGGCTCTGGCGGCGTCGTTGGCGCCCTTTTTGCGCTTAATGGTGCTCCATTTGGAATGTCCGCTCATCCAATCACTCCTTCAGTCTTAGTCTAAAATACCCGTCAATTTTACCACAAAGCCCCGCCAATATCAAGTGCAAAATCCGCATTCAGCCGCCGAGCGGGTCACTTCCCGGTCAAAATCGCAACTTTCTGTTGTATATGCTGCTAAAATATGGTATGATAATGCGTATAAGTTCTAAGCAAAAACAAAGAACGGAGGACGATTTTATGTATTCGGATTACTATGATTCCATTGCCCAGGTGGCAGGTGCGGACCCGGAAGTTGCTGCGGCAATGAATCAGGAGCTGCAACGCCAGCGGGATAATATTGAGCTGATCGCATCGGAGAACCTGGTGTCTCCCGCTGTGATGGCAGCTATGGGCTCTGTGCTCACCAACAAATATGCCGAAGGTCTGCCCGGCAAGCGCTACTACGGCGGCTGCGTCTATGTGGACGAGGTGGAGAATATTGCCATCCGGCGCGCCTGCCAGCTGTTCGGGGCAAAGTACGCCAACGTCCAGCCCCATTCCGGCGCACAGGCCAACCTTGCCGTGTATTTTGCCCTGCTGGAGTTGGGCGATACTGTTATGGGCATGGACCTTTCGCAGGGCGGTCACCTGACCCATGGTTCTCCGGTGAATATGTCCGGTAAAAACTACCACTTCATCTCCTACGGCGTCGGCGCAGACGGAGTGATCGACTACGCCGAGCTGGAAAAGCAGGTGCGCAAGGTGCGCCCCAAGATGCTGGTGGCGGGCGCTTCTGCCTACCCCCGCGCCATCGACTTTGAAAAGCTGGCCGAGATCGCCCACGGCTACGGCGCATACCTGATGGTGGATATGGCGCACATTGCCGGTCTGGTGGCGGGCGGTCAGCACCAGAGCCCCGTGCCCTATGCCGACGTGGTGACCACTACCACCCACAAGACCCTGCGCGGACCCCGCGGCGGCCTGATTTTGACCAACAACCCCATCATTGCCAAGCGCATCAACTCGGCAGTGTTCCCCGGCACGCAGGGCGGCCCGCTGGAGCACGTGATTGCAGCCAAGGCCGTCTGCTTTGGCGAGGCACTGAAGCCGGAGTTCAAGGAATATGCCCGCAAGATCGTAGAAAATGCACAGGCGCTGGCTGCGGCTTTGCAGCAGCGCGGGGTCAAGCTGGTGTCCGGCGGCACCGACAACCACCTGATGCTCATTGACCTGCGGGACGAAGAGTGCACCGGCAAGGACTTGGAGCAGCGTCTGGACAGCGTGCACATCACCGCCAACAAGAACACCGTCCCCGGCGAGACCCGCAGCCCCTTTGTGACTTCCGGCGTGCGTCTGGGCACCCCGGCTGTCACTACCCGCGGCATGGGCGCAGCCGAGATGCAGGTGATCGCGGACTGCATTGCAGACTGCATCTGGCACTATGAGGAAAAGAAGGACGAGATCAGCGAGCGCGTTCTGCGCCTGACCCGGGAGTTCCCACTGTACCAGTAAAAGCAACGTGTAAATAACAAGGCATCCGCAGCCGTTCTGTTAAGCATACAGGGCTGCGGATGCCTTTTGTTACAAAACCGGAAGAGCCGGAAAAAGGAGAAAAACGATGGAAAGCTTAGGCCTTTTGCATCTGTATTACGGCGACGGCAAGGGCAAGACCACAGCCGCCATGGGGCTTGCCCTGCGGGCACTGGGCAGCGGAAAACGTGTGGTCATCGTGCAGTTTTTAAAGGGCGGGCAGAGCGGTGAGATCCCGCTGCTGGAGCAGCTGGGCGCCACCGTTTACCGGGGCAAGGCCGGGCAGAAATTCGTCTTTCAGATGAACGAAGCCGAAAAGGCCGCTACCCGCGCTTTACAGAACAAAAATCTTGCGGCGGCGCTGGCGCAGCCCTGTGATATGCTGGTGCTGGACGAAGCCGGCAGCGCGTGGGAGCTGAACATGGTGGACAAAGCCCTGTTGCAGCAGGCGGTGCTGCACCGCCCCGCCGGGCAGGAGTGCGTCCTGACCGCCCACGCAGCCCCCGCGTGGATGCTGGATGCCGCAGATTACCTCACTGAGATGTGCTGCCGCCGCCACCCCTACCAGAAGGGCATCGCCGCACGGAAAGGCGTGGAGTATTAAGGTTATAGCAAAAGGAGTTGTTGCGCATAATGCAACAGCTCCTTTTGTAGTTTCAGGTATCCCAGAACGCTGCCAGCGCCGTTTCCAGCGCGGCGGTACCGGGCAGATATTGGATGTGCTGCCAGTGCGGCGGGAACAGGCGGGCGGTGTCGGGCTGCGCAAAGCGGTCGTCCAAAAGCAGCACCACGCCTTTGTCCTGTGGGGTGCGCACCACCCGCCCGGCGGCTTGCAGTACCTTGTTCATGCCCGGGTAGCGGTAGGCATAGTCGAAGCCGCAGCCGGACTGCTCCTCGTAATACCGGCGCAGCATCTCCTGCCGGGGGTTCACCTGCGGCAGACCCACCCCCACGATGGCGCAGCCGATGAGCCGGTCGCCCACTAAATCCACCCCTTCGCCGAAGATACCGCCCATCACGGCAAAGCCCAGCAGCGTTTTGGCGGGGTGGGACACAAACTGCGCCAGAAACTCCGCACGCCTGGCATCGTCCAAGCTACGCTGCTGCACAAGGGTTGGAATATCCGGCCAGCGGGCGGCAAAGGCTTCGTACACCTGCTGCAAATAGGCGTAGCTGGGGAAAAACGCCAGATAGTTGCCGGTCTTGCCCCGCGCCAGCGCCGCCAGTGCATCCGCTACGGCGGGCACACTGGCTTCCCGCTGACGGTAGCGGGTGGAGATGCCCGGCAGACAGAACAGCCCCAGATTTTCCGGAGGGAAAGGGCTTGGCAGCGCCACTGCCCGGGCATCGGCACAGCCCAGCACATTGCGGTAAAAGGCAGGCGGGGTCAAGGTGGCGCTGAACAGCGCCGCGCTGCGCCCTGCCGCCAGACTGGCATCCACAAAAGGTGCGGGGTCTAAGCAGAGCAGATGCAGCTCCAGCTCGCTGCCTCGGGCGGTAAGCTGGGTGACAAAATGGCTGTCGTACCGGTCAGCCGCGCGGGCGATATCCTGCAGGGCGAAGTAAAGCTCCAGCAGCTGGGCGTGGGCGGGGTCCTCGGGGTTCTGTTCCAGCCAGTCCTGCAAAGGGGTGTGCACCGCCCGCAGCGCAGCGGGCAAAGCGGCGGGCAGCTGCTGCAAAAACACGGTGCCGTCCCGGGCGTACAGCGGCTGCGGTAAGGCGAAATCCGGGACGGTCTCGACGGGCAGCAGGCTCACCTGTGCGGGCTCGGTCTCCCCGGCGGGCTCTGCACCTGTGCGGGGCGCAGCCTGTGCGCAGGCTTTGCGCGCCGCCAGAAAGACTTTGTCTGCTTTGGTCAGTGCGGTTTTCAGGCTGCTTTTGCCCTTGCCCAGCGCCCGCTTTGCCTCGGTCAGGCTGCTTTTGGCAAACTGCGCCGAGTACATGGCGCGGGCTCTGTCCGGCAGGTTGTGCGCTTCGTCAATGAGGAACAGCCAGTCCCCGGCGGCATCGAAAAAGCGCTTGAGGTGCACCACCGGGTCAAACAGATAGTTGTAGTCCCCGATGACCACATCGCACCACTCGCTCAGATCCAGCCCCAACTCAAAGGGACACACTGAGAACTGCCGGGCGGTATCTGCCAGCGCGGCGCGGCTGAAACTGCCGCTGCCGTCCAGCAGAGCCGCCAGCGCGTCCTTGCGGCGGTCGTAGTAGCCGTTGGCAAAGGGGCATACTTCCGGCAGGCAAGCGGGGTGCCCTTCGGCGTCCGGGTGCAGACAGGCCTTTTCCTTGGCGGTCAGGGTCACGCTGCGCAGGGCGAGACCGGGCTGGGCGGCACGCAGCCGCGCTACCGCGTCCTCGGCGGCAGCTTGGGTGGTGTTGCGGGCGGTCAGGTAGAATAGTTTTGCGCCGCAGCCCTCGCCCATGGCTTTCAGGGCAGGGAAGAGCGCGCTCATGGTCTTGCCGATGCCGGTAGGTGCCTGACAAAAAACGCGGGTGCCGCCTTTGTGGTCGGTGCTTTTTCCAGCGCGGCAGGCGCGGTACACTTCACCCGCCAGCGCCCGCTGCCCGGGGCGGTACTCCACAAAGGGAAATTGCAGCGCCGCAAGGCTTTGGCTGCGCCGGGTGTCCCAGTCCAGCTGCCGCTGCGCCCACGGGGCGTACTGCGTTAAAAGCTGCCGCAAAAACTGTTCCAGCTGCTGCTGAGTGAACTGCCGGGTAAAGCGCTGAATCTGATCGGTATCGACCTGATAATAGGTCAGCCGCACGGCAAGCGCATCCAGTCCCTGCTGGCTGCTGTAAATGGCGGCATATACCATGCCCTGCGCCCAGTGGCAGGGGTTCAGCTCCTCGGTGATCTCCTCATAGGGGACGGTAGTGGTCTTGATCTCGTCGATGGTCACAGTGCCGTTTTCATCGGTGAAAATGCCGTCTGCTCGGCCTTCCAGCGTAAAGGCAATGCCGCAGGCTTCCCGCTCCGCGCTGAGAAATACCTCGGCCTGATAGCCCTCCCCGGCGGCCTTTTGCAGCTTACGGTGGATGCGTGCGCCCTCGTTGGCGCGGTCAAAGCCGGCAAAGCGGCTGTCGATGCTGCCGGTGCGCAGCAAAAACTCCACCAGCTGCCGGATGGGCAGATGGATGCTTGCCAAAGCGTTTCACCTCCGTTTTTTCGTTATCCTACCCCGAACAGTTCCATGCACTGGGCGGCTGCGGCATCCACCTGTGCAAAGTCCACGGCGGTGCGGTAGTAGGTCTCCAGTTCGTCATGGCAGCTTTTTGCCTGCGCCATCAGGGCACAGGCCTGTTCCAGCAGCTCGGCGGCGGCGCGCTCGTTGAAGCGCAGCCGTGCCCGGCAGGCGGAAAGGTTCTCCCTATCCACAAAGCGGCTGCACCGCACGGTCTGCGCCGCAGACAGCCGCACCGGATGCCAGCGGTTGTCGGTCAGGAACGCCAGCCGCAGGGAGGGGATGATAATGTGGTCGATCTTATCCTCCGGGTGCATGGCGCAGGGGCAGGTGATGATGTGGTAGCCCCGCGCCAGCGCCTCGGCGCGGATGAGTTCCAGCAGCAGGCGGGAGACTGCCCCGTAGTCGTCCCGGAAGAGGATGCATTTGTCTGCCAGTGCCTGCACCGTGCCCTGATAGAACACCTCGCCCTTGGGCGTGATGGCCGAGAGCAGCCGCAGCTCTTCAGAGCCCATCTCCTCGGTGCGGGGCAACAGGCGGATGCACAGCCGCTTGACGTAGCGGCGCACTTTTTCAAAGTTGGCGCTGCACGCTTCGGCGCGGCGGCTGTCCAGCAGCAGGCTGCCCGCCGAGGCCACATACCGCGCCGCCCGGCTGCGCAGCAGCTGGTTGCGGGCAAACAGGGCGGTCACCTCGTCCTTGTGGGGGTGCAGGGCATCGGCGTCAATGGTGTGGTACAAACTCAGCACCCGCTCGTCTGCGCCGGGGGCTTCCGGTTCCACCACATGGGGCGCGGTGGCGTCGATGATGGCGCGTTTCTGCCGCAGGAATACCACCCCGTCCAGACTGTCGGGGTCGCTGGCGCAGTGGATGCGCTGGATGGGTTCGCCTTTATCCTGTGCGGCGCGCGCCAGCCGCTTCATCAGGGTAGACTTGCCGCAGCCCGGCCCGCTTTTGAGCAGCACCAGCTGCATCCCGGGCTCCCGGCGCAGCGGCGCAAAGTAGCCCTTGAACCCGGCGGGCGTTGTAGCGCCCAAAAAGAAATCCACAGAAGAATGCACGGAACTTTCCATACAAAAACACCTCACTTTTGCTTTACAGTATGCAAAAGCGGCGCGGTTGGTTCCTGTCCTTATTTATGATAGGTATGCTCGCACACGGCGGCAATGGTGTCCCGCAGTACGGTAAAGTCCGCAAAGGCTTCAGGCTTGTTCTGGGGTTGGCGCAGCAGGGCGGCGGGGTGGAAGGTGCCCATGAACAAAATGCCACCCTTCTCAATGATCTGTCCGTGCTCCCGGGTGACGGAAAAATCCTGCCGGATCATCCGCTGGGCGGCAACACGCCCAAGGCAGACCACGATCTTGGGATGCAGCAGCCGGAACTGCTCCCGCAGCCACGGCATACAGGCTTCGCTCTCGGCGGGCAGCGGGTCGCGGTTCTGGGGCGGGCGGCACTTGACGATGTTGGCAATATAGCAGTTCTTTTTGCGGTCAAGGTCGATGGCAAACAGGTATTTGTCCAGCAGCTGGCCGCTGCGCCCCACAAAGGGCAGACCCTGCTCGTCCTCGCTCTGGCCGGGGCCCTCGCCCACAAACAACACCTCGGCGTCCGGCACGCCCTGCCCGAACACCACGTTCGTCCGGGTGGCGCACAGCTCGCACCGGGTGCAGGCAAGGCATTCAGCCTTTAAAGTATCCATATTCATGGAGAACATCTCCTTTAAAATCAGTATGATATTTTATTCACAAATCAAATGGCGGTTTCTCCCCTAAAATATAGCACAAAAACACAATTTTGTCTTGAACTTTTTGCCGTCTGTGCTAGAATAAAGAAGAAAGGCATCCTTGTGTCCAACAGACACGGAATGCAAATTTTGGAAAGCATTTTCGGAGGTAATCACAATGGCTGATATGTTTGCACCGCTGGTAGCACAGCTGAAGGCAAATCCCAAGACGATCGTGTTCACCGAGGGCAATGACCCCCGCATTCTGGAGGCCGCAAGCAAGCTGCTGGCCGAGGGCGTGCTGAAGGTCGTTATGGTGGGCAACGAGGCAGAGTGCAAGGCTGCTGCCGCCGCCGGTAACTTTGATATTTCCGCTGCCGAGATCATCGACCCGGAGAACTACGCCGGTTTTGATGAGATGGTCAGCACCATGGTGGAGCTGCGCAAGGGCAAGCAGTCCGCAGAGGAGTGCACCGCACTGCTGAAGAAGTCCAACTACTTCGGCACCATGCTGGTGAAGATGGGCAAGGCAGACTGCCTGCTGGGCGGCGCTACCTACTCCACCGCCGACACCATCCGTCCCGCTCTGCAGCTGGTCAAGACCAAGAAGGGCGCACATCTGGTGAGCTCCTGCTTTATTCTGGACCGCGACTGCGGCGAAGAGGGTCTGAAGCGCATTGCCATGGGCGACTGCGCTGTCAACATTGATTACACCGATACCGTCGATAAGGCTACCGGCGAGGTCAAGATCTCTGCCGCTTCCAAGCTGGCAGAGGTGGCTGTGGAGACTGCCCGCACCGCAAAGCTGTTCGGCATCGACCCGAAGGTGGCTGTGCTGAGCTTCTCCACCAAGGGCTCCGGCAAGGGCGGCACCGTGGCACTGAGCCACGATGCTACCATCAAGGCACAGGAGATGGATCCCGAGTTGGCTGTGGACGGCGAGCTGCAGTTTGACGCAGCCGTTGCTCCCGAGGTGGCACAGGTCAAGTGCAAGGGCAGCAAGGTGGCTGGTCAGGCCAACACCTTCATCTTCCCCTGCATCGAGGCCGGCAACATCGGCTATAAGATCGCACAGCGTCTGGGCGGCTACGCTGCCTACGGCCCCATCCTGCAGGGCCTGAACGCACCCATCAACGATCTGTCCCGCGGCTGCAACGCAGACGAGGTGTACAAGATGAGCCTGATCACCGCTTGCCAGTCCTAAACAGTTTTAGCACAAACGAGGAGAAGCCTTCGGGCTTCTCCTTTTTGTTTTGCCCCCTCTTGCAATCCGGCGGGGTTTATGGTACAATATCTTAGCATCCACAAGGATGTGTCGGACAGCGCCTGCTGCGTGGTTCGGCATACGGATGCGGGTCCTGTACGATGGGCTCGCTGTGAACCAGGTCAGGTGGGGAACCAAGCAGCCTTAAGCAGTGCGTTCGTGCGTTTCAGTAAGCCTGCATCCGTATGCCGAGTTACGCAAGGCGGGGACAAAACCCCGTCGAGCGCTGTCCTTTTATTTTTGCCGCAAAGGCCGGGAAAGGGGAGAGATCGCCATGTATCGTGCACTTTACCGCAAATGGAGACCCCAGCGGTTTGAGGACGTGGTGGGTCAGCGTGCTATCGTGACCGCCCTGAAAAACCAGATCACCGCAGGGCGCGTGGGCCATGCGTATCTGTTTACCGGCGTGCGCGGCACCGGCAAGACCACCTGCGCCAAAATTTTTGCAAAGGCGGTCAACTGTCTGCACCCGGAGGGTGGCGACCCCTGTGGGGAGTGCGAGATCTGCAAAGGCATCGACAACGGCAGCCTGCTGGACGTGGTGGAGATGGACGCAGCCTCCAACAACGGCGTGGATGATATCCGCGACCTGCGGGACGAGACCGCCTACACCCCCAGCGCCTGCCAGTATAAGGTGTATATCATCGACGAGGTGCACATGCTGTCCACAGCGGCCTTTAATGCGCTGCTGAAAACGCTGGAAGAGCCGCCCGCACATGTCATCTTCATTCTGGCGACCACCGAGATCCAGAAAGTGCCCGCCACCATCCTCTCCCGCTGCCAGCGGTACGATTTCACCCGCATCGGGCCGGAAGACATCGCCCAGCGGGTCGAGTATATCGCCGGCCAAGAGGGCTTAGAGTTGACGACCGGTGGTGCAGAGCTGATCTCCCGCCTGGCCGACGGTGCCATGCGCGACGCCCTCTCGATCCTCGACACCTGCGCCGGCGTGACCGCAAAAATCGATGCTGATGTTGTCCGCCGGATGGCGGGCGTCACCGACCGGAGCTACCTGTTCCATATTTCGGATGCTCTGGAAGCGCAGGACGGCGCAGCGGCGCTGGCTCAGCTGGCCGCACTGCGGCAGCAGTCGGTGGACGTGAAGCGTCTGACCGAAGAGCTCATCGCCCACTACCGCGCCCTGATGCTGGCGGCTCTGCCCGGCGGGCAGAGCCTGCTGTCCGGCGTTTCCCCCGAAGAGGAACAGCAGTACCTCGAAAAAGGCCCTCAGCTGGGCCAGCGGGAGGCCATCCGGGCCATCCGTACGCTGGGCAACGCCCTTGAGCACATGACCCGGGGCAGTGACCAGCGCATCGAGCTGGAACTGGCCCTCTTCACCCTCTCGGAGCCGCCGCAGGCCGCAGCTGTCCCCGTGGCGGCAATGCCTGTGCAGACTGCTGCTCCTGCCGCACCGGCCGTCCGGCCTTTTGTTGCGGCACCGGTCCAGCCTGCGCCGCAGCCCTTCATGAGTACGCCTGCTGCACCCGTGGAACCTGTGGCCGCACCGGCAGTGGAAAAGGAGCCTGCTCCTGCGCCCGCTGCAGAGCCGAAGGCCGCTGTCCCGGATATTCCAGAGTCCCCCGCGCCCGCAGACGAAGAGCTTCCGCCTCCGCCCGACGAGCCGCTGGTGACGGAGTCGGCCCCCCTGCCTTGGGATGAGCCGACTGCGCCGGTCACTGCGCCAGTCCCGCCCGTACCGGAAGAGAGACCGGTGGAGCCCGCTGCACCGGTCTCACCGGCAGCACCTGCCCCCTGTCTCTTAT
>OWIK01000744.1_pt1 | contig 9875 bp, 6 predicted proteins | sample 1732691 | NCBI WGS metagenome assembly OWIK01 (sample SAMN05065743, study PRJEB22554) | human gut metagenome | biome: ENVO:2100002; feature: ENVO:00000062; material: ENVO:00002003 | host: Homo sapiens | place: USA | reverse complement strand
GGAATCATAATAAAATGCCCTTCTGGTGATATATAGCGTATCACTAAAGGGCATTTTATTTATGCCATTGTTTACCTTGCATTTTAAACTCCCTGTGCTATAATGTTCACATATATTAAAAACAGATTAAAAATGAACATATAAATAAGCAGGAAAAGGAGTCAAAATTTATGGACCGACAGGCATTGGTATGCAGAAATATACTGGAAAAACCGGACATCACACAGCGGGAAATGGCAAAAAACATGGATATTTCCCTGGGAACAGTCAATGGACTGGTAAAGGAATGTCTGGCAGAGGGATATATTGCAGAGGAAGAAAATGGGAAAGAAAAACATCTTATTCTTCTGGAAAAGGGAAAAGAGCTTTTAAAGCCCTATAAAGTAGACGGAGCACTGATCATTGCAGCCGGTTTTGGATCCCGCTTTGTGCCACTTACTTTCGAAACCCCAAAGGGTCTTCTGGAAGTTTTTGGTGAGCGCATGATCGAACGTCAGATCAAACAGCTCCATGAAGTGGGAATCTACGACATTACCATTGCAGTAGGCTATTTAAAAGAAAAATTTGAATATCTTATTGATAAATTTGATGTGAGACTGTTATACAATCCGGAGTATTCCTGTAAAAATACTCTGGCTACGGTATACAGGGCCAGAAAGTTTTTAAAGGGCCGGAATGTATACATTCTTTCATCTGATAACTGGATGCGGGAAAATATGTACCATTCCTATGAATGCGGCGCCTGGTACAGCGCAGCCCACGAAGAAGGGGAGACAAAGGAATGGTGCTTTACCTTCAATAAAAAAGGACATATCAGCGATGTGAATGTAGGTGGAAAAGATGTATGGTTTATGTATGGTCCCGTGTATCTTTCCAGAGAGTTCTCAGCCAGGTTCCTTCCTGTTTTAGAGGCTTATTACCAGATCCCGGGAACCGAGCAGTTCTACTGGGAACAGCCTTATGTAGATATGTTAAAGGGAGAAGCAAAACACCGTCTGGAAAAAGAGGACAAAGAGCTGTTAAAACAGACAGAAGAAGCCTGTGGTGTTCCTGCATCTAAATGGGGTCAGATCGAAATGGACATCAACCGTCAGCCGGATGACCAGGTATATGAATTTGAAAACCTGGAAGAGCTGCGCCTGTTTGATACCCATTACCAGAACCACTCTGATAATGAAGCAATGGAGCTGGTGGCAGAAGTGTTCCACGTTCAGGAATCCCAAATCACAGACATTAAATGCTTAAAATCCGGAATGACCAACAAATCATTCCTGTTCCGCACTGGAGATCATCACTGTATCTGCCGTATTCCGGGACCGGGCACAGAACTTCTTATTAACAGAGAGCAGGAAAAAGAAGTTTACGATGCCATCCGTCCTTTAGGTATCACAGAACATGTGCTGTATCTGAATCCGAAGACTGGTTATAAGATCTCTGAATACTATGAAAATACCCGCAATGCCAGCGCCGATAACTGGGATGATATGAAGCTTTGTATGGATATGGTGCGAAAGCTCCATGAAGCAGGCTTAAAAGTAGGCCACAGCTTTGATATCAGAGAACGGATCAGCTCTTACGAGAAGCTTTGTCTGGAACATGGCGGTATTCCTTTTGAGGATTACAGCCAGGTCCGTGAATGGGTAAACCGGCTGCTGGATGCGCTGGATAAAATGCAACTTCCACAATGTTTGTGCCATATTGACGCAAATGTGGATAACTTCCTGATCTTCCCGGATCACAGTGCAAAACTTCTTGACTGGGAATATGCAGGCATGTGCGATCCGTTAATGGATGTTTCCATGTGCGCTATCTATTCTTATTATGAAGAAGAACAGACCGAAAAATTGCTGGAACTGTACTTACAGCGAAGACCGGATGACAGAGAGCGGTTCATTACCTATGCAGATGCGGCTTTGGGCGGTTTCCTCTGGTGCTTATGGGCTGTATACAAGGCAAGTCTGGGAGAAGAATTTGGAGAGTATACCATTATCATGTACCGGTATGCAAAACGATATTATAAGAAACTGATGAAGGAACTGCCGCAGTTCTTTTAGAGATCCCAACTGCCAGGTTTCAGAAAATTGTAATAAAAATGTTAATCATGGAAAGTTCATTTGTGATATACTTGATTAAGAACAAAAAAACTGACCGAACAGTGAAAACAGATCAGTAGAAAGCAGACCAACAAAAGCAGAACAGTGAAAAGCGGATCAGTGAAAAATATAGAAAAGAAAAAGAGATCACGATACACAAATAACAGGAGGAGAGACATGGGACGTAAAAAATATTTTGCAGCCCTTGCAGCAGCCGGTATGATCGGTGCTATGGCAGTGGGATCAGTGTTCAATTCATACGCCGCAGATGGCTGGACCAAGTCAAATGACCACTGGACCTACATTTATCAGGGCAAGACATATACAGGCTGGCTGGAAACCAGCGAGGGAAAATATTATATGGACCTTTCCGATGGACATATGACTACCGGATTTAAACAGATTGACGGAAAATGGTATTTCTTCCGTCCAAACGGCGTAATGGCACAGAACCGTTGGGCAAATCCGGAATATGGCAAATGGTATTACTTTTTAGATGACGGCACCATGGTTACTGGCTGGTTAAAAATCGGAAACGATTATTATTTTATGCGTGGTGATGGCTCTATGGGAACCGGCTGGCGCCAGATGGAAGGCTCCTGGTACTATTTCCAGAGCAACGGTAAGTGCGTGGTAAATTCCTGGGCACAGATCAAAAATAACTGGTATCTGTTCGGAACAGATGGAAAGATGATGACCGGCTGGGCAAAAGTCGACACAGATTACTATTATCTGAATACAGATGGCCGTATGCTTACTGGCTGGCTTACTGACAGCGAAAGCAGCAAATACTATATGGATCAGAGCAATGGAAAGATGAGCGTAGGCTGGAAACAGATCGATAATGCATGGTATTACTTTAATACCAATGGACATATGATGACCGGCTGGATCCAGGTAGATAATAAGATCTATTACATGAACCCGTCTAATGGCGGAAAGATGACTGCAGGAACTTCTTTGGAGATCAGCGGAACTACCTATAACTTTGATGCAAGCGGTGCATGCCAGAATGCAAGCGGCGTATCTGCACAGACACCGGCAAGCAGTACCTCCAGTTCCGGCGGTGTAACAGGTGAAAATGGCGGACCTGGCGTAAAGAAAAATTCTGCTTCCAGTAATGGACCTTCCGGAAGCAATCCGGCAAACCCGTCAGGGACCACATCCAGCTCTGATACCTTAGTGGCAGGACGTACAGACGGACCAGGCTGATAAGAGGGATTTCGTAAACAAAGGATCAGATGTTCTCCCGGAATCCGGGAGGACATTCATATAATGGGGGATGTCAGACAGGCGACATCCCCTTTTTCAGGAGAAAAATATGAATCGTACAGATAAAATGATAAAGCGCTGCCGGGCACTGGCATTGGCAGGCGTTTTGGGACTTGCAAGCCTGGGAAATGCTGTTCCTGTACTGGCAGCTGGTCCGGGAGATGACGCTTCCCGTGTAACAGAGATCTCTGCCGGAGGACCTGGAGATCCGGGAAATAAGACTTCATCCAATTCCACACCAAATACCAATAATTCAAACAATAACAATAATACCAATAACAACAATAATACCAATAATTCAAACACTTCCTCCAGTGACACTACTGCAAATGCCAATGCCTGGAAGAAAGTAAACGGTACCTATCAGATGCCGGACGGAAGTGCCATCCAGAATGTGCTCCATCGTGGAATTGACGTATCCAGATGGCAGGAAGAGATCAACTGGAGCCAGGTGGCAAAGGATGATATTTCCTTTGTTATGCTGGGAACACGTTCAAAAGGGGCGGTAGATCCGTATTTCCACAAAAATATCCAGAATGCAGCTGCCAATGGTATTAAAGTAGGCGTTTATATTTATTCCCTTGCAACTACCACAGATATGGCAGTCCAGGAAGCAGATTTTGTGTTAAACCTTATTAATGATTATCCCATTTCTTATCCCGTAGCCTTTGATATGGAAGATTCCACTCAGGGAAATCTCTCAAAGTCAGAGCTGGCAGCCATTGCTAATGCGTTCTGCAAGCGGATCTCACAAGCAGGTTATTACCCCATTATCTATGCAAATGAGAACTGGCTGAAAAACAAACTGGATATGAGCCAGATGAACTATCCTGTATGGGTAGCACGTTATTCTGCCCGCCCAACCTACCAGAATCCGGTGATGTGGCAGGCAACCAGCAGTGGCTCTGTAAATGGCATCAAAACAAGAGTGGATATTGACTTTCAGTTTAAGGACTTTTCTTCTGTGATCCCTGCTGATACCTGGCGTACTATTAACGGAAAGCGTTATTATTATGCAAATTACCAGAAGCAGAAAAATGCCTGGGCGAAAGATGGGGATGACTGGTATTACATGGACAAAGATGGCCTTGCATCCACTGGCTGGATCACAGTAGCAGGCGCAAGCTACTATCTGGACACCACTACCGGAAAAATGAAGACCGGATGGCAGGCAGAAAATGGAAAATGGTACTACCTTGGAAGAAGCGGTGCTGTGAAGAAAGGCTGGATCAATGATAATGGCACCTGGTACTATACCGGCAATGACGGCGTGATGCAGACTGGCTGGATCGAAGTCAGCGGCAAACGGTATTATCTGGAAAATTCCGGGAAAATGCTTACTGGCTGGACTGGCCAGAATGGCAAATGGTACTATCTTGGCAGTTCCGGTGATATGCTAAAGGGCTGGATCAATGATAATGGCACCTGGTACTATACTGGCAGTGACGGTGTGATGCAGACCGGCTGGCTTACAGAAGCAGGCAGTAAATATTACCTGAAAGGCTCAGGTGCTATGGCAACCGGCTGGAGACAGTTAGACGGCGCATGGTATTACTTTAATGGTGATGGGCGTATGGCAACCGGTATGATCGATGCAGGTGGAATCCATTATTATCTGGATCCTTCAGATGGCCGCATGGTCGCTGGCAGGTCAATAGAGATAAACGGAACTGTTTACCAGGCTGGTGCAGATGGAGCATTAAGTGTCCAGAGCCAGGAAAATAGTGACAGTAACCAGAATAGCCAGGATCCAGGAAATATAAATACCGGCAATAATGTTTCAGGTAGCAATACAGATAATACCGGTAATACAGGCAATAACGTACAGATCACCCCTGTAAATCCTTCTGAAGGTTCATCAGGCAGCAGTAATTCAGATTCCTCTTCTGATGACCAGAAAGTAACAGGCAAAAACGGAGGACCGGGAGTAAAGAAAGACTCCGCTAATACAGGAAATAGCAGTGAGATAACTACTGGTCAGGCACCAGGCTGATAAACAGGGCTGTGAAATAAGTCCCTAAAAGACATAGGACCATTCGTGCATGCGAAAGGTCCTATGTTTCTTTCAGATTGTTTAGACCTGCTGGATCCTGTTTTAATATTTGACATAAAAACAGTATTTTTCAGTCTTTTTCAGCATAAAATAAACAGATACCAGTCTTTAGGTGATCTGTGTCATGCATAACCGATATATAAAATATTTTCTCTTTTTACTTCTTACTACGGATCTTTTTCTGTCCGTCCTCTTCCTGAAAAATGGTCATACTGATACAGAAAAAATATTTTCCCTTCCAGTAATTTCAAAAACAACAGGTACGCCAAAGTATATAGCATTGACCTTTGATGATGGTCCAAGCCGGAAATACACCCCCATCTTATTAGACGGTCTAAAAGAACGTGGGGTCCATGCCACCTTTTTCCTTATGGGAAAGAACATAGAAGGAGAAGAAGACATTGTAAAGCGGATGAGTGAAGAAGGGCATCTGATCGGCAACCACAGTTATGAACATATCCAGCTGACGAAAGCAGGGGCAAAGGCGGTCTGTGAAGCAGTGGAACATACACAGGAACAGATTGAAGCCATTACAGGGAAACGCCCGGAATATATACGGCCGCCCTATGGAGACTGGAATGAAGAACTGGAAGAAGAGATTGGAATGACACCTGTCCTGTGGTCACTGGATTCCCTGGACTGGAAGCTGAAAGATACAGGAAAGATCATCCATCAGGTCTTGAAAGATGTAAAAGATGGGGATATTATATTATTACATGATATATTTCCTTCCTCTGTAGAAGCAGCCCTGGAATTGATCGACATACTGCAAAAGGAAGGATATGTTTTTGTAACAGCAGATGAATTACTGATCGAATGAGTCCGTAAGGAAAACAGGCGTCACTGTGCAGGTGGCATTTGTTTTTACCGGGCCATATTTTTACCGGGCCATATACGGAAGGTTCAGCCTGTGATGGCAGGCGGTGGAGCGTGTCAGCGTGGGAATCAAAATGACGATCGGAGTAGTGATCTGAGTAATAATATCAGTGGCAACAAGTACATAGCGAAAAGGTATGGAGAGAAAATAAATGGATTTATTTGATTATATGAGAGAAAATGCCATGGAAAAAGAGTCCCCCCTGGCATCCAGGCTCCGTCCCCGGACACTGGACGAAGTAGTGGGGCAGCAGCATATCATTGGAAAAGATAAGCTGCTTTACCGGGCGATCAAGGCAGATAAACTGGGATCTGTTATATTTTATGGTCCCCCAGGCACAGGAAAGACCACTCTTGCAAAGGTCATTGCCAATACCACACAGGCTGATTTTAAGCAGATCAATGCCACAGTAGCTGGTAAAAAAGATATGGAAGAAGTGGTTTCAGAGGCAAAAAACAATATGGGAATGTACGGACGGCGGACGATCCTCTTTGTAGACGAGATCCACCGTTTCAATAAAGGCCAGCAGGACTATCTTCTTCCCTTTGTGGAAGACGGTACCTTGACGCTGATCGGCGCAACAACGGAAAATCCCTACTTTGAGGTCAACGGGGCGCTTCTTTCCAGATCCCGTATTTTTGAGTTAAAGCCACTGGAAAAAGACGATATCAAGGAGCTGATCCACAGGGCAGTTACTGATACAGAACGTGGTATGGGCACTTACCGGGTAAAGCTGGATGAGGATGCTGCAGATTTTCTGGCAGATACAGCCAACGGTGATGCCAGAGCAGCCTTAAATGCCGTTGAACTGGGTGTTCTCACGACCGGGCGCAGTGAAGATGGTCTGATACATATTGACCTGGCAGCTGCCCAGGAATGTATACAGAAGCGGGCAGTGCGCTATGACAAAGATGGGGACAACCATTATGACACGATTTCTGCCTTCATTAAAAGTATGCGGGGCTCAGACCCGGATGCAGCTGTTTACTATCTGGCTCGTATGCTGTATGCAGGGGAAGATATTAAATTTATTGCTCGTCGTATTATGATCTGCGCTTCCGAAGATGTGGGAAATGCAGATCCACAGGCGTTAAGCGTGGCAGTGAGCGCTTCCCTTGCGGCAGAGCGCATCGGACTTCCTGAAGCCCAGATCATCCTTTCCCAGGCGGCTTCCTATGTAGCCTGTGCCCCAAAGAGCAATGCCGCCTATATGGCGATTCAGAGTGCCATGGAAAATGTAAAGACTACCCGCACCATGCCGGTACCTGTTCATCTTCAGGACCGTCATTATAAGGGTGCTGCAAAATTAGGACATGGCGAAGGCTACAAATATGCCCACGATTACCCGAAACATTATGTAAACCAACAATATCTTCCTGATGGTATGGAAGGCACGATTTTTTATGAACCATCGGATAATGGATACGAAAAGCAGATAAAAGAGCATATGAAATGGTTGAAAGAGTAGCATTTTCGTACTATAATAAGTAAAGAAAAACAGCCTGCAGTTCATTCTGCCTGCAGGCTCTGTCTATTTATTTTAAGGAACTTTCTGTATCTGGAAAAAATCCCGTTGTTTACAATATGAAAAATTATATACATTGCGATCATGAATGCATAACAGATAGGAGAATAATATGCGTGAAAAATTAGAAACATTGTCCCTTACTACCCTGAAGGATCTGGCAAAACAAAAGGGGATAAAAGGTATCAGCGGTCTCCGCAAGGCTGAGATCATCGACCTTTTATGCGAACAAGAAGAGAAAGGAAAGCAGGAAAAAGAGACAGCAGCACCAGCACCGGCAAAGCAGGCCCCGGCGCCCAAAACGCAGGAAAACCGTGTTCAGGAGACCCGCCCACAAAGCTCACGTTATCAGGAAAGTCATGAACAGGAGAACCGTTCCCAGGAAAACCGTGAAAACCGCAGTCAGGAGACCCGCCCACAGGAGAACCGCAGCCAGGACAACCGTTCCCGTGACAACCAGAGAAATAACAGAAGCTATGAGCGTTACGGTCAGACCCGTCCTCAGATCCGTACCTACGGAAACAACAATTACAACAATAATCGATACAACAATAATAACAATTACAGCAACAATAGCAATAACAGCAACAATAACAATAATTACAATAATAACAGCAATAATAATAACAATAGCGGAAATAGCAGCAGCTACCGTGACAATTCCGAATCTGGCACTGCGGTTTCCCAGTCCCAGACAGCAGCTTCTACCAGTCAGGGCTATTCTGCCCAGAATCAGACCTATGGACAGAATAACAGTCAGAATATGGACAATCAGGAGCGCATGACAAGACCTGAATACAGAAATGATGCCATGGGGCTGACTACACAGGACATGACGGAATTAGATAGTGGTATCGAGGCAAACGGTATCTTAGAGGTCATGCCTGACGGTTTCGGTTTCATTCGCTGTGAAAACTTCCTTCCAGGTGAAAATGACGTTTACGTAGCACCGTCCCAGATCCGCCGTTTCAACTTAAAGACCGGTGATATCATTATCGGAAACAGAAGAATAAAAGCAGCTACAGAAAAATTTGCCGCACTTCTTTATATTAAAACAGTCAATGGTTATCCCTTAAGTGCCACAGAAACAAGACCAAACTTCGAGGACCTGACCCCGATCTTCCCAAATCAGCGTCTCCATATGGAAAATCCAAGAGAGAAGACCACTGTTGCCATGCGTGTGTTAGATCTGCTGGCACCTATTGGTAAAGGACAGCGTGGTATGATCGTTTCCCCGCCAAAAGCAGGTAAGACTACTCTCTTAAAACAGGTGGCAAAGGCCATTACCACCAATCATCCGGATATGCATCTGATGATCCTGCTGATCGATGAGCGTCCTGAGGAAGTAACAGACATTAAGGAAGCTATTGTAGGGCCAAATGTAGAAGTTATTTATTCCACCTTTGACGAGCTTCCGGAGCGTCACAAGCGTGTATCTGAAATGGTCATTGAGCGGGCAAAACGTCTGGTAGAGCATGGAAGAGATGTTATCATCCTTTTAGACAGTATCACCCGTCTGGCAAGAGCCTACAACCTGACAGTTGCGCCAAGCGGCCGCACACTTTCCGGAGGTCTTGATCCGGCAGCGCTCCATATGCCGAAACGCTTCTTCGGTGCAGCAAGAAATATGCGTGAAAAAGGCAGTCTGACCATTCTTGCAACTGCCCTGGTAGATACCGGAAGCCGTATGGATGACGTAGTTTACGAGGAATTTAAGGGTACCGGCAATATGGAGCTGGTACTGGACCGCAAGCTGTCTGAAAAACGTATATTTCCGGCTATTGACATTTTAAAATCAGGTACCAGAAGAGACGATCTGCTCCTTACAAAAGAAGAGGCAGAGGCAGTGGATATTATCCGCAAAGCCACCAATTCCCTAAAGCCAGATGAGGCAGTAGAAAAGATATTAGACCTCTTTGCAAAGACCAGAAACAACCGGGAATTTGTGGAGATGGTAAAGAAGATTCGCTTCTTCTAAGACTTTCTTTTTCATGTGCGTTATAGTATAATTAATATGAGCTGTCTCTTATACACATCTCCGAGCCCACGAGACAT
>OWIK01000740.1_pt1 | contig 9888 bp, 3 predicted proteins | sample 1732691 | NCBI WGS metagenome assembly OWIK01 (sample SAMN05065743, study PRJEB22554) | human gut metagenome | biome: ENVO:2100002; feature: ENVO:00000062; material: ENVO:00002003 | host: Homo sapiens | place: USA | reverse complement strand
CGCCAGAACGCCCAGCACAGCCAGATGACAGGCGTAGAATACCGGGAAAAAATCCCCGGGCCAGAAACGGGGTAATGATTTTCCTGCACAGGACACCAGACCAACGGTCAGCACCGTCATCACAAGACCAGCCACCGCCGCTGCATCACTGGTGGCAAGGTTAAGCGCCGGAATAACAGCCAGCAGGCAGGCGACCAGCGCCAGACGTTCCGCTCTGTCTTCCGCCCGGTACAGCCGGTGGCTGACTGCCAGCATCAGCAGCCCGGCAATGCCGTAACTGGTGCCGGACAAAGGCCCCCACAGGGCCATCAGAAGAATGGCCGCTGCTGTACGCCACCCACTGCGCGTTTCACACCACGTCAGCACCTGTGCCGCCACTGCAAAGGCAAACAGGATATTCCCCTCATACCAGGGAAATCCGGCCAGATAATATGCGAACTGGGAAAAAACTGCCCAGCCCCATAACCGGTTAATGGCTGACTGCCTGATATGCGCATGACGGGACAGATTCAGCCCCCACACCAGGGCAAACAGCGGAAAGGCTCCTCGCCCGGCCAGAAACATCCATTCCTGCTTCAGCTGGAATATCAGATTGATGTGGTCCAGTACCATCAGCACCAGTGCCACCGTTTTGATGATATCCCGCTGTCCGGGGGACCAGACCAGAAATGACTGAAACCAGGTATCGGTCCGTGCAGCCAGTGAATCGTTACGTGTCGTGTTCGTGTTATCCGTTGTCATCAGCGTTTATCTTCCTGTATCAGTCTCCGCCCAGGGTTTTCTCTTTCTGCAGGTCACGAACCATATCCCGCTCCATCTGCTGCAGTCGCTCCTGCAGCAGATTTTCCCGGGCAACCTCCCGGACCGCTTCCCGCTCCCGTTGTGATTCACGCAGCACACTCTCCGGCAGTGCGGTTTCCCGTTCAGATATGGCAGACCGGTCACGCTCCTGTCCGGCAATATCCCTGACAGCCAGCTCTGTTTTGCCATCCGGCAGGTCAGGTTTGTTCTCTGCCATTTTACGGACAATTTCATCCGCACGGCGTTCCGTTTCACGACGGATGGCCTCTTCAGCCTGCCGCTGTGCCAGCACCTCTGCCGTGACCGGTTCGCCATTTCCGGCTCCCGGCTGGACACTGTTGTCCGGGATATCCCCCCACACGCGACCACCGGTGATGGCACCGGGATTCCACGGACGGCCTTCACCGGCGATTCTCACCACCACACCGCTGTCAGGATTATCACGGGCAATCCGGACACCATCCTGCATATTATCAGCCAGCAGGCTCTCTCCGTTACGGCTGCCCTGCAGGGCCACGAACTGCGCATCCCCGCTGCCTTTCACCCGTCCTTCACCACTGAATCCCCGCAGCCCGTTTCCGTCATCCGTGGTCAGTGGGTTCAGCCAGATACCAGCTGACTTGCCGTTACGGTCAAACGCCGGCAGTGCCACATACGGCTGCGGATATTTACGTCCCGGTGCAATAAACCGTGCAGGGCTGTCTCCCCCGGCCAGCCCTGCCTGACGGAGAACGGCACGGCCTGCCGCCACGTCCCGCAGTTCCCGCGCCGTACTGAACAGCCGCTCTGCATTCATGACCTCCCGGTCCGGTTTCGGCTCAAATACATCGTGGGCCGTTCCTTTCTGTACGGCATTGTTAATGGCATCCGTCCAGCCCTGACGGTTATCGGTGTACACCTGCACATGCTGCTTCATACGCGACAGGGCCACGTAGGCTGACTCAAAGCCGGCCATCAGTTTCCGGTTACCTTCCGTGCCTTCAAGCGCGATGGCAAAGGTTTCACTCGCCCCCTGCGCACCGTGGGCGGTGATGGCATAAGCCAGGTCAATATGTTGCTCTGCCCGCTCCTGGCCGGGGCGAATCACCCGGGTCTGCTGTCCGTCTGACAGCGTGACACTGTCACCGGAAACCGCTGTCACCGTCCAGACGCTGTTGGCCACATAACCGCGCTCCCGGTCACTCTTCGTGAAGCGCATCCGGTCGCCGGTCCCCACCCGGATTTTGTCCGGGGTGTACAGTGTGACACCTTCAGCCACCGCCTCCCGGGGCGAAATCAGCCGCGTGTTACCTTCCGCATCCTCCAGGGTTATCAGCCCGTCATCCTTGCTGATACCGGCAATCCGGTGATACACACTATCCACCAGGGCAAGGGCATCCGGGTTATTCTCCCAGGTGGAGAGACGACGCAGCTCCCCGTCACGTATATTCGCTGTGTTCAGGACAGGCACCATGACCTGCTCTTTCCCCAGCTCACCGGCCTTTTCCCGTGCATCATGAATCATGCTGTTCAGTACGCGCCGGTCCTCATTCAGGTGCGTGACAATCAGCGTCTGCTCCCGTGCTTCCGGTGTCCTGCCGGTATAGTCGCGGACAATGGCTTCATACAGTGTCATGGGGACATCCGGGAAAGCCTCGCCTTTCAGCATCGCCTTCTGCTGCGCTTCTGCCAGTTTCGCTTCCTGGCTGTGACTGAACTCCGTCACGGAGTGCTCCGGTGCCCATGCGCCCTCCTGACGGGGAACCTGAGACGGTTTCACACTCTCAAGCCCGGACAGTGCCCTTTCCACATCCCGGTTAATCAGGCTGTATACCGCCTCCCGCAGTTCCGGCGTCTGACGCACAATCTCTTTCATGATGACCACATCGGCAGCACTGCGCGTCTGCTGGAGCCGGAAAGGCTGACCGGGCGCGATGGCCTGCAGCTGGTCCGTGTCACCACTGGCCACGGCACGACCGCCACCGGCCGCAATCAGGGCGTATGCCCGTGCCATGTCGGTATTGCCCACCATTGAGCTCTCATCGAGCAGGAACAGCGTGTTGCTGAAATCCGGCGTTTCTCCGCTGCGCTGCTGCAGCTGCGTGTCATGCAGAAAGGACGCCAGCGTCTGTGCATCCACGCCGGCGCTGCGCATCTCACCGACCGCACGGTGCGTGGGCCCCAGCCCCACAACTCGGGGACGCTCACTCGCCGGCAGCATGTTCACGGCTGACATCACCGCCCGGAACTGTGTGGTCTTACCCACACCGGCATAACCCTGTACCACCGTGAAACGGTCGGACGTTTCCAGTATCATACGGGTGGCGGCACGCTGTCCCGACGTTAACGTCTCCATGAGTTCGCCGGGTACTCTCTCCATCAGCGGCGTGACCGCCTCCTTACCTTCGAGAATATGGCGAAGAATACTTTTTTCTGCCTCATACGACGCACGGGAAACCAGCAGGCCTGTGCCATAGCCTTTTGCCACATCCACATACAGTAAGTCACCGCGTTTTATCTGCGCATTGATTTCCCCTCCCAGTTCAGTAAAACCGGTTCCTTCTGCAGCAAACGACTTCGCCTCTGTCAGCAGGTCCACCATGCTGAAGGCCAGGTTTTTACTTTCCAGCACAGGAAGGGCCAGATGAATGGCCTGCTGTGCCGGCGTGTGAAGCCCGGCTTTCTGCAGACTGATAGCGGTTTCCAGCGATGTCTCACCGGCCCGCGCCTTTATCTGCTCAGAAACCACCGTAAAGGAGGGATGGCGGGCAAGTTTTTCCGCAGTACGGGTTTCATCCAGTGAGGAATACAGCCGGACATCACGACCGCTGCGGGCCAGACCGTTCAGGGTCGCGTTATCCATCGCCATCTGTGTGACGGAGGCAAAAACCTTCGCACTGTCGCTGACGGAATGCCCGGGCGTTTCCACCCAGCCGTTCTCCAGCTTCAGTGCCGTGAACGGTGAATCGCTCACAGGCAGGGAGGCCGGTTCAGCCCGCCCCGGCACAACAACCGTCATCGCATCTTCACTGACGGATGCCACCTGCAGGCGGTCACCGCCGGAGACGCGGAGTCCGGGAATTTTCCCTGTCACCCTCAGTCGCTCGCCGTCTGCCACCGGCATTTTTTCCGGCCGGAACAGCGACCAGCTGCTGTCCAGGGAGGAAATACGCACCACCTGCGTTTCGCCCTGCGCATCCCGCAGGGTCAGGCTGTGACTCTGCGCCGTCACCCGGTCGATAACATAGCGGTCATGACTGCGTGTCTCCGGGTTCCACTGCTCCATCACCATCCCCGGGCGGTACATATCCCGCAGATAACGGCTCCGGCTGTCCAGCCAGACCGGTGACAGGGCGGTCATGGTCACCTCCGGGTGTCCGAGCACGCCCTGTGTTTTCAGCTCACTGCGAATGGCCTGTGTCAGTATGGCCTGTTCCCGTACCCCGCTGACCTGTGCCACGCTCTCTTCTCCGGCTTTCACGCTGGCCGCAAAATCTCCGGCCAACCGGGCATAGCGGACATTACGGTCCGGTTCACTGATGATGGTGGCCGGTCGCTGTTCTCCGCCCTGCCAGCGATATGTGTTCACCCCGGCATCCTTCATGGACATCAGCGCACTGCCTGTACCGGTTCGCTGCCCGCTGTCGGTTATCAGGATCTGTACGTTATGACGTGCGGCACCGTCCAGCAGGGTTAACGTCTCTTTCAGGGAGAGTTTTTCGCCCTGGTCAACGATAACGGTACTGCCCGGAGTGAAGGTCATGCCATCCTGCAGCTGACGACGTCCGGTTATCAGTTCACCGGACAGCCGTTCATCCTGCTTCAGGTTCATCTGCGAGCGACGGTCAGCAGCGATAATCTGCACCTCCCGCCCCTGCTCCCGGGCCATCATGACCAGTTCAGCCACCCGCTCACGCTGCCCGGCTGCACCGCCCTGCCCGGACACAATGGCCAGCGACGGGCGATCCTGTGCCAGAACACTGACGGCATCGCTGTAACCGGCCGTCCGGGGGACACTTTTCTCCGGATGTACGGTCACCCGGTTCTGTTTCATGATGTCACGACTGAGTGCCCGGACGGACAGCTCATCGAGCACATGAATTCCTGATGTGAACAGCCCCTTCTCACGGTCGAGGGGGATAAGCTGCTCACGACTGATGGCCTCATCGATACCGGCGCGTGCCCGTTCAATCACACCATTTTCCGGCGGCAGTATGCCGACCGTCCTGGCCAGCACGTCCGTATACGTGAACTGCACTTTTCGTTCACTTAATCCGGCAATCGCCTGTGTCACCGCCTGCTGCACATCCGGCCCGTCCTGTGAAGCAGGCCCGGGCGCCTGCGTGCGGATCTCCGCACGCTGATCCGCCGCGTCACGATATGCCCGGATGTCGAACCCGGTTTCCTTCAGCGTCTGCATCCATTCAGCCATTCTGATTTCCGGATCGACGTGCTGTTTGGATTTACGCGTATCCAGTGCCGCCACATCCCGGGATTTCAGCGAGGCGTCTTCACCGACGGCCTCCCTGATAGCCTGTGAACGACTGGAAAAGGCCTCCACCGGTACGCCCGGCATCTCCCACATACCGTGCTTACCGACCACTTCGGTTTCATAACCCAGCGCCTCAACGCGCTGACGTAACTCACTCTGATATATTTTCCCGAACGCAATCCGGTTCGCTAGCACGTTCTCGGAAAATCCGGTTTTCCCCACTTTGTCACTGCTCAGTGTCTTCCACTCGCCGTTATGCTGCGTGACATTAGCCACCACTACATGCGTGTGTAACTGTGGGTCCTGATCGCGACTGGTGTCATGGTTAAACAGTGCCATCACCAGATTACCGGTCAGCACCGTTTCTGACTGTCCGTCCGTCATCACCCGTGTGGAGGCCAGCGCCTCCACCTGACGAACAGCAAAGTCCACGGCCTGGTTATGTGCATCAATCAGGCGCTTATCGCCACCTAACATGGCCATCATGGAGACACTTTTGGGGGCGGAGAAGGTCAGGTCGTAGCCGGGACGATGCTTATTACTGCCATCCTGCATGCGGCTTAGATCCGCTCCGTCCGGCAGCCTTCCCTCCAGAAGACGGGTAAAAACATCCTTATCGACACTGCCCTGCAGTCCCAGCTGTTCAGCCCCCCTGCCGGCCCAGCGTTCTCCCATGCTGCCCAGTACATAGTAATTATCCTTGTCGGTATAATAGTTACCGGCACTTCCGGCCGATCTGACCTGCGCGATACTCATCATCAGAAATCATCTCCCGGCTCAACATCCTCCCCACGCTCCCGGTGCACATTAATGTTCACCTCTTCACGACGCTGCATCTGCTGCTGGATGTCCGGATGATTTTCCTGTTGCCATGCCTCATAAGCGGCCATATCCACCACTTCACCGGATTCACTGATCCCGGGTGGCAGTTGCTGTTCCATCTCTTCTTCCGGTTTCATTTTCAGCTCCTGCTCGATCCCCCCTGCCGGAACACTCACACCTGCATCTGACTTCTTATCATTGATGACAGAAGACACAGGCTGTTGTGGCTGTTCAGCCTGAGTCACATCTTCTCCGGAGGCAACCTCCGGTTCAAAGAGGCTGGCCATCTGACGACCTTCTGCTTCCCTTGCGGCAAGTACGGCACTCAGACGGTTCTCCATTTCCGGGTTGATGTCACGCGGAATAAACTCCGGAGCGACCTTCGGTCGTGCCTGATATTTCAGAGAGAGTTTGACTGCCGGATACGGTCCGGGCAGAGTGACATAGCAGGTCAGATCCGGCAGAGACTGAATGTCGGAATAACTGACCAGCGTCTGACGCTCCATATCCTTACCGGTCGATACCCCGTCACGTACCGGGTCAGCACCGTAGGAATACTGCTCGCTGGCTTTCAGGTGCTCTTTCTCACCAATTTCACCGGCAGCGAACTCTGCAATCTTATGGCTCGGGGAACGGAAAAAAGCACGGGTGTTCATGACGTCAAACAGCGTGGCCGCCGCTTTCTCACCGTAGATATCTTCCAGCTGGGCATAGGACTGGATACCAAACACATAACAGCCACCGAACTTACGGGCTTCCGGCAGGATCTCCACCAGGTCCGGCAGTTTGTGTAACGTGGGTAACTCGTCACAGAAAAACCACACACGACGGTTACGGTTTTCTCCCATTGCCAGCAGACCACGAATGGCAATGGACAGCCACATGGAGATCACCGGCTTCAGGGAGGCATGGGTGTCGGCGTTCGACGAAATAAACAGCCAGCCGTTTTTCTGATCTTCCCGGACACCACGCATCCAGTCACGGATGGTAAAAGACTCACCGTTATGCTCAATCCCCTGCAGGTAACGGATGGCTTTCACGTAGTTGGTCAGCACAGCACGGATGGAAATCGCCGTTTTCTCAATTTTCTCTTCCACCAGGTTGGCTGCCGGTGAATTACGCAGGAAGGTACGCAGTTTTTCAATTTTGATGGAAAGCAGTGTGTCCACCAGTTTGCTGTAGCTGCGGTTGGGGTCATTACGCATCAGGTACGCCGCTTCCGCAAAAATGGTACGTCCTGAACCCTGCCAGAACGGGTCCTCTTTTGTACCCATAGGGATCAGCGTGTTCGCGGTATTATCAAAATCCGGCTGTGTCAGGCACTCCTTCCACAAATCCCATGCGGCACAGCGGGCATCCAGCGGATTCAGGATTTTATCGATGGAGGGATCATAGTAACTTTTAACAAATTCCCCTGAACGGTCATAAATCACCACCATATCACCGCGCTGACGGGCATAGTTGGCCAGACGACGAATAACCTCCGACTTACCGGCCCCGACCGTGCCGTGCAGACAGAAGTTCTGGATTTCGGAATCCCGGATAATCGGCAGGTCGCCAATCCGGATATCGGAGTCCTTGCCGTCTTTTTTCAGCATCCGGGCCACTTCTTTCGGGTTATCCGTCAGCTGACGCCCGCCGGTCACCTCATTTTCACTCTGCTGTTTCCCCTGATGCCCCAGAATCCAGGAGACAACAAAGAAGGTGATCAGGCAAATAACCAGTGCCACAACTGTGGCCAGAACGAATGCGGACCATAGCTGCTCTCCGCACCAGATCATATATTTATCATGCAGTACCTGGGCAGCGTTCATCCGGAAGGTTTTGCCGTAATACTGGATCTCATAGACCGGCTGGGATTTTATTAAATCCCGCATGCCTTCCAGTGACGTACACCACCAGTAAATACAGCCGTTGATAAACGTCTGCCAGCTTATTTTTACCCATAAGACCAGACCAATGAGGATCCAGAAAAAAATAAACAGGCAGTAAAGCATGATATTGGCGATCTGGCTGAACATGCGGATACGCATGGACGCAATCTGACCGCCCTGGGTCATATCCTTTGCGTTAAAACTCATGATGAAACTCCGGGAAAATCTGGAACAGGGCAGAAAAGGATGATGTGGGGTTAATTCACAGAAACAGACCAGGTGTACCCTGTATGCCGGTGGTGATGCCCGCCTGCAGTCCTGCCGGAAGAGACCTTCTCTGTAACAATGTCAGTCAGGCGCAATACTTCAGACCAGTCACTCCCATGCGGAAACTGGATCTGAATAAAAAGGCGTACCCGTTCACGGTGATCCAGAACTGTGTCCGGTTCATAAAAACGGCCACTGTCAGGAGAAACACAGGACGTTTTATTGATGAGATCATACTTATCGGCAGGAGACTGCGATGAAATCGCCCAGGTGATATTCTCCGCCTGGTGGCCATCAATACGACTGCTCCCCGGCGTCCATGCAATTTCCTGCGCACTCGCCACGATGATCTCCCTGGAGACTTCTGCCAGCTTTCTGGGTGTACAGAGTACCGGTGCCAGCACACACAGGGACAACAAATTACAGCTGACCGCCTCCGGTTTAAGCAAATTGCTCCCGGATTTTTCAGGAAAAGATATTTTTGTCAGTATTTCAGTTAATTCCTTATGCCTGAGAGAATTAATAAAGTACATGATAAGCATCATGAGAAACAATATAACAATAAGCCCTCCGATAACCACTAAAAGGTCAGTATCAATATTATTGCTGTACAGATAGTCTTTAGTGGTCACTGTATTATCCTGTATCACCGGGGGGTATTCAGTTACAGGCTTCTCAGTAAATTGATTATTCTCACCAACATATTCAGCGATATTGTCTGATGTCATAATGACTTTCTCCGGAAGATCCCGGCTTCGCCGGCAACACTTCACGGTCGCACAAAGAATTTGCACAACCGCTCAGTGTTTTCATATTTATTTCGGAAACGCCGGGAGGTGACAAAATTTATTTTGTTACATCCCGGGGTTGGACAACGAGCAACGCGAGGCGTCAGCAAGGAGGCCGGTCAGATCAGCCTCCTGACGAGGTTCAGAGAATATTTGCGATTGATTTGGCCAGCTGGTCTTCGAGAACAGGCTTCGCCTCTTCAAATTTCAGGTTAACCTTGTTCGCATTTGAGACCACACGGGTCTGGTATTTATGCTGGTTACCCGTTTCAGTACTGGTCTGAATTTTCGCACCGGATGTGCCCTGACGCAGGGCGGCAACATTATCCGTTGTCACCGTTGCCTTAGTACGCTCTGCAATCTGTACATCCGTGATCATGGTATAGTTCACATCTTCCACCATCGCATCTGCAGCCATACCCACCAGACCAGCAGCAAGGCCTACACCGAGTGTGGCACCGGCAGAATTTGAGTTATAGCCGGTAATACCGGCACCTAACGCTGCACCAACTGCTGCGCCTTCATAACCACGGTTCAGCCATCCCTGAGACTCCCGCAGATCCATCTTATCAGCCTTCAGCACATTCGCCTGAATCCAGTAGTAGGCTTTATCCGGAGAAGTCACCACCTGATATCCTTTTGCTTTCACAGCATCAGCAATTTTGCCCTGCAGCCCACTCATGTCTTTATCAGACGTGTTTTTGATCTGCAGAAATACCGTGCGTTCGCTGGCGGGTTCAAGCCAGATGGTCTCACTCATCTGAGTCTTCACCTCAAGGTTACGCTTCTTGATTGCTGTGCTCATCGCACCACACCCTGAAAGGGCCAGAGTGGAACTGACCAGTGCAACCATCATCAATTTTTT
>OWIK01000735.1_pt1 | contig 9941 bp, 8 predicted proteins | sample 1732691 | NCBI WGS metagenome assembly OWIK01 (sample SAMN05065743, study PRJEB22554) | human gut metagenome | biome: ENVO:2100002; feature: ENVO:00000062; material: ENVO:00002003 | host: Homo sapiens | place: USA | reverse complement strand
ATCTACACAAGGCTATTCGTCGGCAGCGTCAGATGTGTATAAGAGACAGAAAATAGTCAGTGCTCCCATCATCGAAGAATCCCCGCTCTGTATAGAATGCAGAGTAAAGGAAATCATCTCACTAGGATCTCATGATATGTTCATAGCCGATGTGGTAAATGTAAAAGCCGACGATAAATACCTGAATGCGGAAACAGGAAAATTCGAATTATCCGAAGCTAACCCGTTAGTCTATGTTCATGGCGGATATTTTGAACTAGGACCGAAAATCGGGAAGTTTGGCTGGTCTGTAGAAAAGAACAGATCACAGACCAAGGAAAAATCCTAAAAATATCTCATGAAGAAACTCCTTTTATTAATCGCTTTATTACTTCCTGCCCTGTTCGTTACAGCACAAGGAATAAAGAATGGTCTGAAAGAGGAACCTAAGATCAATGTGGGAATAAAAGGAGGTTTCAACTCTTCCATGTATTTTACCAGTCGGTTAGAACTAGATGGAGAACGAATGGAAGATGTACAAAATAATTATAAAGTAGGCTATTTTGCCGCCATGTTTTTTCGGGTGCACATGAAAAGGCATTTCATCCAACCCGAAATTATGTATAATATTTATAAAGGTGAAATAGCTTTCAATAAAAATCAAAATAAAGAAAACACCCTTCCCGAGCTTGCTAAACTGAACAGCACGATTCACTCTTTGGAGCTACCTATATTATATGGTTATAGTTTTGTAAAAAGCAGGCCTTACGGCATGGCACTTTTTATTGGTCCCAAACTGGAATATGTATGGAAACATAAGACTTCCGAAGAGTTTGAAGGATTTGGATATTCTGGTATAAAAGAAGAATTACACCCCATTAATATAAGTTCTGTTATCGGATTAGGAGTAAATATTGCTAATATATTCTTTGATTTCCGGTATGAAATCGGACTCACCAATATCTCTAAATCAATCATTTATGAAAAAGACACAGATGGAATAATGTCCCAAGAAAAAGGTATCTTCATTAACCGACACCGCAATGTGCTAAGCTTCTCGCTAGGAGTTATTTTCTAAAGTAGGAAGCTTCCTCTAAGTAGATATCATAATGCCACATTTATATCCTTTTCTTTCCTCAAAACGCCCTTATCTTCAACTCTTTCAGCAGCTTCAGACCTTACTACACGACAAAAAGAAAGTCATATATCTTTTTTCCGTAACCTCACCAAATATTTTCCTCTAAATAATTTCCTTATATTCTAAAATTACTTAACTTTGTGAACTCAGAATCGAATATCGCACATAAACTTATTATAAAAAGAAATGAAAAGAGACGATTTGATTTTCGACATTATCGAAAAAGAGCATCAACGCCAGCTCAAAGGTATCGAGCTGATCGCATCCGAAAACTTTGTTAGTGACCAAGTAATGCAAGCCATGGGTTCTTGCCTTACCAACAAGTATGCTGAAGGGTATCCCGGCAAGCGCTACTATGGCGGTTGCGAAGTGGTAGACCAGAGCGAACAAATCGCTATCGACAGACTGAAACAAATATTTGGAGCAGAATGGGCTAATGTACAACCTCACTCCGGAGCACAGGCTAATGCTGCTGTATTTTTGGCCGTTTTGAATCCGGGTGATAAATTTATGGGATTAAATTTGGCCCATGGTGGTCACTTGTCACATGGTTCATTGGTTAACACATCCGGAATTATTTATACTCCGTGTGAATACAACCTGAACAAAGAAACAGGTCGTGTAGATTACGATCAGATGGAAGAAATCGCATTACGTGAAAAACCCAAAATGATTATCGGTGGCGGTTCTGCATATTCTCGCGAGTGGGACTACAAACGTATGCGTGAAATCGCAGATAAAGTGGGAGCCATCCTGATGATTGATATGGCCCACCCTGCCGGACTGATTGCTGCCGGACTGTTGGACAACCCGGTTAAATATGCTCATATCGTCACTTCAACAACCCATAAAACCCTTCGTGGCCCTCGTGGCGGTGTCATCATGATGGGTAAAGACTTCCCTAACCCATGGGGCAAGAAAACTCCAAAAGGTGAAATCAAGATGATGTCACAACTTTTGGATTCTGCTGTATTCCCTGGTATACAAGGTGGCCCGTTGGAACATGTCATCGCAGCCAAAGCTGTTGCATTCGGTGAATGTTTACAGCCGGAATACAAAGAATATCAAACACAAGTAAAAAAGAATGCAGCCGTATTGGCACAGGCTTTGATTGACCGTGGCTTTACGATCGTTTCCGGTGGTACAGACAACCACTCCATGCTGGTAGACCTGCGTACCAAATACCCTGATCTGACAGGCAAAGTAGCAGAAAAAGCATTGGTTGCTGCTGATATCACTGTAAACAAGAACATGGTTCCATTTGACAGCCGTTCTGCTTTCCAAACTTCAGGTATCCGTTTGGGAACTCCCGCTATCACAACTCGCGGAGCAAAAGAAGACTTGATGTTGGAAATCGCCGAAATGATTGAGACAGTTCTTTCAAACGTAGACAATGAAGAAGTAATTGCACAAGTTCGTGCACGCGTAAACGAAACAATGAAGAAATATCCTATTTTCGCTTACTAATCAACGACTTCTATCAATATACTCATAAAAGACTTTGGAGTTTTTGAAAAAGCTTTATCCTTCTTCAAGAACTTCAAAGTTTTTTATGAAACATCCAGACCATTTAAAAAGAGTAATAGAAAAGTATTTTTATCAGCATTCCCCACAGAAATCAGTATAAATTTCTACCTTTGCAGACAATTTATCCGTTAATGACGAATGAAAGGAACTAAGAATCTGACTCAAGGCCCTATCCTAAAGCAATTGTTTACTTTGGCAATGCCCATTATGGCTACTTCATTCATACAAATGGCATATAGTCTGACCGACATGGCTTGGGTAGGAAGAATAGGAAGTGAGGCAATAGCCGCCGTAGGTTCGGTAGGAATTCTTACATGGATGTCCACATCTATCTCTCTTCTGAACAAAGTAGGTTCGGAAGTCAGCGTAGGACAAGCCATCGGGGCACAAAACGAGCAAGCTGCCCGTGCGTTCGCATCACATAATCTTACCTTGTCCTTACTTATATCATTGAGCTGGGGAGCATTGTTATTTATCTTTGCCACCCCTATTATCAGTATCTATGAACTAGAACCTCATATAGCCAAGATGGCTGTGGAATATCTACGGATTATAGCAACCGCCTTTCCATTCGTCTTTTTATCAGCTGCCTTTACAGGGATATTCAATGCCGCCGGACGAAGCAAAATACCTTTTTCCATTAACGGTATCGGACTGATTACAAATATAATACTAGATCCTATCTTTATCTTTGGTTTAAGCTGGGGAACTACGGGAGCAGCAATTGCCACTTGGCTGGCCGAAGCTACGGTATGCATACTGTTTATCTATCAATTGAAACAAAAGAAAATATTATGGGATGATTTTCGGTTATTTACTAAACTGAAAAAACAATATACACGCCACATTTTGAAAATAGGATTACCGGTAGCGGCACTCAATACATTATTCGCTTTCGTCAATATGTTTCTCGGAAGAACCGCCACAGAACAAGGTGGTCATTTAGGGCTGATGGCACTCACCACCGGAGGACAAATCGAAGCTATCACCTGGAACACCTCCCAAGGCTTTTCTACAGCTCTCAGTGCCTTTGTAGCTCAGAATTATGCAGCGCGGCAAATCTCCCGTGTGCTGAAAGCCTATCGCACCACTTTATGGATGACATTTATATTCGGATCTTTCTGCACATTCCTTTTTATATGTTATGGAAACGAAATATTTTCTATCTTTGTTCCTGAAAAAGCAGCTTACGAAACCGGTGGTGTCTTTCTACGTATTGACGGATACTCGCAACTATTTATGATGCTGGAAATTACCATACAGGGCGTATTTTATGGAATGGGGCGCACCATGCCTCCTGCCGTAATCAGCGTCACCTGTAACTATCTGCGCATCCCGATGGCACTGTTGTTTGTATCATGGGGCTGGGGTTTGCCGGGTATTTGGTGGAGCATAAGCATCACTAGCACTATGAAAGGAATTATTTGTCTGATCTGGTTTATGCTTATCAAGAAGAAAGCTTTAAATTATCAGGCCGTTTAATGAACAATTTTTGCATTAAGTCATTAATATATTAAAATGAACATGATTATGAAAAAGACTAAAATTATGGCTTTATTACTGAGTGCTACATTAGTATTCAGTGGATGTGGTAACATGAATAATACCGCTAAAGGCGGTCTGATCGGCGGCGGCGGCGGTGCAGCATTGGGAGCAATTATCGGCGGAATAGCCGGACATGGTAAAGGTGCGGCTATTGGTGCGGCAGTAGGTGCGGCAGTAGGTACAGGTGCCGGTGTGTTAATTGGGAAAAAAATGGATAAAGCAGCAGAAGAAGCTGCTCAAATCCAAGGAGCACAGGTAGAACAAGTAACAGATAACAATGGCCTTCAGGCTGTAAAAGTTACTTTTGATTCCGGTATTCTCTTCAATACAGGAAATGCAGCCTTGAGTGCACAAGCGAAATCAGCCTTAAGTAAGTTTGCAAACAACGTATTGAACCAGAACAGAGATATGGATGTATCCATTTATGGATATACAGACAACCAGGGCTGGAGAAACAGTACAGCTGAACAAAGTATCCAAAAAAACCTCAATCTGTCACAAGAACGCGCTCAAAGTGTGGCTAGTTATCTGTTGGGTTGCGGTGTAAGTAATTCTCAGATCAAATCCGTAGAAGGCTTGGGTCAAGCAGATCCGATAGGTAATAATGACACAGCCGAAGGACGCCAGCAGAACCGTCGTGTAGAAGTATATATGTATGCCAGCAAACAGATGATTCAGCAAGCGGAAGCAGGGACACTGAAATGATATCGATGACGTTATTGTAGAGCGTATCCAATACGCCCGAACCAACGGTCACAACATTGGAATAACATATAAAATAAACCAATTTCGGACAGGTTATTTCTGCCCGAAATTGGTTTTAATACACAAGCATGAAAAAAAAGATTTTAAAATGGTACTGTCCAAAATTTTGTGTAAATGGAAACAGGATTCAGTTGTAAGTTTGTTCTTATATCTGGATTCTGTTTTCAAATATAAGCATAAACTGGTTCATAATCAATCCCCAGTTTGAAATAGGCATTGTCCATTTCTTTTCAATCTCCATAAGTGAAAGATACACGTTTTTTTTTACGGCATCGTCCGACGGGAATGAAAGCTTTGATTTGGTGTACTTTCTGATTTTTCCGTTCAGATTCTCAATAAGATTTGTGGTATAGATTATTTTCCTGATTTCCAATGGGAACTGGAAGAAAACAGTCAGATCATCCCAGTTGTTTCTCCATGAAAGTATGGCGTATGGATACTTTCCTCCCCATTTCTTTTCCAGATTGTCAAGTTCTGCGGCAGCAACTTCCTTATTAGGTGCATTGTAGATATTCTTCATATCCGCCGTAAACTCTTTCTTATCCTTATAAACGACATATTTACAGGAGTTCCTGATCTGATGTACCACACAGATCTGAGTGGATGACTGGGGGAATACGGTACGGATGGTATCTGTAAATCCATTCAGATTGTCAGTACAGGTAATCAGTATATCCTGCACTCCACGAGCCTTCAAGTCGGTCAGGACACCCATCCAGAAAGAGGAACTTTCCGATTTGCCGACCCACATGCCAAGGACTTCCTTCAGGCCGTTCTGTTTCAGACCGACACAAAGATAGACGGTCTTGTTTATAATCTTGCCGTTATCCCGTACCTTGAGACGATACCATCCATCCAGACTATCAGATAGACCGGATCCAGAGGACGGTTCTGCCATTCCTGCGCAGCCTGGCTTACCTTGTTTGTAATAATGGAAATAGCTGATGTAGAGAGCTCTATTTCATAAATCTCACGCATCTCCTCCTCTATATCGGAAACACTCATTCCTTTGGCATACAGGGAGATAACAAGCTTCTCTATAGAAAGTCCCCGGCTTTCATGCTTGGGGACTGCTATCGGTTCAAACTGCCCGTTGCGGTCACGCGGAATGGAGATGACAGACTCTCCATGTCCGGTCTGAATTTTCTTCGGATAACTGCCATTCCGGGAGTTGCCGGTGTTGTTCCCTGCCACGGAATTCTTCTCATACCCCAAATGGGCATCCATCTCACCTTCAAGCATCTTTTCCTATACCTGCGCATGCAACTGATTCAGAAACCTGCTCACATCCGCTTCTGTCTTGAACTGGCTAAGGAACTCCTTGCTTAATACCTCATCAGGCACTACTTGATTCTTTTCTTTCATAATCTTTTTCATTTGGTAAATGTATAAAATAAAAAATACGGAACTCGATTTTGAATCCCGTATTTTCCATTTACACAAAATATTTTATAGTGCCTTTAAAATTCATCCGTAATCTGCTGCTTTTTTTCTTTGGTTCTTCCATTCTCGCAGTTATCGTTTTACGCTTTATTCCGGTTTACTTTACCCCGTTGATGTTTATCCGTACTACCCAGCAAATCATTCATGGTGAAGATATAAAGTGGAAACACTCTTGGATACCTAAAGAAAACATATCCCCGCATCTGCCTATGGCTGTTATTGCCTCTGAAGACAATCGCTTTGCCGAGCATAATGGTTTTGACTTCAAAGAAATAGAGAAAGCCTTAAAAGAAAACAAGAACCGAAAACGCCCTCGAGGTGCCAGTACTATCAGCCAACAGACAGCTAAAAACATTTTCTTGTGGCCTGCTTCTTCTTGGATCAGGAAAGGACTTGAAGTGTATTTCACCACCTTGATAGAACTATTTTGGAACAAGGAACGGATTATGGAAGTCTATCTGAACTCTATAGAAATGGGAAATGGCATCTATGGTGCCGAAGCAGTAGCTCGTGAACACTTTCACAAGAATGCCAGCAAACTGACACCGGAAGAATGCGCACTAATTGCAGCCAGCCTTCCCAATCCTCGCAAATTCAATTCAAGCAGACCTGGCAACTACATGCTTAAAAGACAAAAGAAGATACTTTATCTTATGAAATGCGTCCCTACATTTCCGCCCAAACAAGATACGTCCTCTACGGTTTCAAAAAAGAAATAACCCGCACCCCCGTGTGGGCTTTCTTATTTTTAGAGTATTCAAAAAGAGTCTGAGAATCTAGAATAACTTTCTTCATGACCGATGAAGCATGAAGCAAATGCAATTTACCATCCACCCAACAGGCAAATCCTGTATGCACCACATCCAGCCCTTTTATATTGGTAGTAATCGCTATGATATCCCCATTCTTTATATCCAACTCTTCAGAAGAAACGTTCAGACTTGTTTTAGGAATATAAGAAACAGGAACATTTTTCCATTTTCTCTCTATTTCAATCATCTGGGATATCATGGAAGGATTATTTTTCAACCGGTGATAATTGTCAGAGTGTGTGGACATAAAATCCAAATTCAAGATTTGTGATACAGCAAGCTCTAATTCCCCCGTACGTTCATGTACAATTCCTTTCTGTTCGTTATCCTTAATCCAATCACTGAAGTAATGTAAACGCGAGACATAACCGGCTTGTTTTCCATTCCGATAGCGGATACACTGCAACGCTTTTTTGTAACTTTCAAAGTCACTTTTCCCATACTTGTCAGCGAGACTCAATGCAAGTACTGTTTCAACTAATGTGGTACAATCCACCTTATCCAAATGAACAACTAATCTCTCTTCATCTGTCCCATCCAATGTATTCGCTACGTATGGAACCCCTAATAGATTTTGGGCAAAAAACAATATCCTACAACTATCGGCCGGCAACCGGGCAGCTTTTTGAAGCAGACTCTCGACTTTTATACTGTCATTTTCTGATGCTGAAACGATACAAGGCATTATTCCTAAAATCATTCCCAGCAACCACGGATACAGCTTTCTCATATATTTTTTCTTATCTACCTGTTTTTTCTGCATGGCAACAAAGATAACACATAACTGAATGAATGCAAATTTTAAAAGAATGAAAAGATAAAAACATCCGCCATGACAAATTCAACACTTGCCATAGCGGATAAAAAAAGCTATATAGCACCTTTAAATCATGCAGTAAACTCTGTTCTTTCCAAATAAGCTATAACATCACCTTTATTAACTACAGCTCCTTGTTGGGCGCAAACTTCTACAATACGTCCTGTAAAATTAGCAAAAATCTTTTCATACTCTCCCCACGGAGTGGAAATATAACAGAACACTTCATCATGCTGGTATTTCCGTCCGACAAACGGTGCCATAGAAGGACCTTCCACGGAAACTTCCCATAAAATCTGCCCCTTATCCGGTGCAATAATAGGATCTGCCTTAGCACGCTTATATTTTCGGATCGTTTCCTCATCGAAGCCACTTTTTACCATAGCCGCATCCTGAGCACGTTGTAAATCATCCATAAAACGTTTCTTGGCTACACCCGATTTATAATCACGGTATTGCCGGTCATGCATAGCCAGTTCAAACAACTCTTCCTCATCCTCACCATATTCCCATCCATTATCATCCATCTCCTTACGGTACTTGTCCAGCTCATCAGGATAGTTCACCTGAGGATCTTCATCAGTGAATTCGTAGCCTTTACTTTTCGCCAGTTCGATTATTTCAGGAGCCAACGCACCCGGCAATTTTCCACTTTTTCCCAAAATCATATCCCATGTATGGTTATCAATCATCGTCCATCTCTCCTCTCCCTTCACCAATTGCATAACATTCATCAAAGCCACATTCTTCACATATTGGCTAAACGGTGTTACTAAAGGTGGATATCCCAATTTCGGCCATACGTATTCCACTTCTTCAAACAGCATCACTACCAAATCATCCAAACTCATAGGTTCCTTTCCCTGTCCTTTCAGAATCAGATTGATGCCCGAATGCACCCCTTTCAGATCGGCCATCATTGAACCCATCATGCCACCGGGAAGTCCACATCCCAGCAGCAAGGAAGACATATGTTTGTTGGTAGGATCAATAAAATATCCCAAAAAATCATCAATAAATTCCTGCGTCATGCTACGCGCTTTCATATAAGCCTTCATATTGATTTCAGGTACCTGAAAACCTGCATTTTTCAACATAGCCTGTACAGAAATTACGTCAGGATGCACTTTTCCCCATGACAACGGCTCCATAGCGACATCAATGATATCCGCACCATTCTCACAAACTTCCAAAATAGATGCCATAGATAACCCAGGACCGGAATGTCCATGATATTGTACAATGACTTCAGGATGTTTATCTTTGATATTTCTCACCAACTGCCCCAACATTTCAGGACGGCCGATACCTGCCATATCTTTCAAACAGATTTCGGGTGCCCCTGCTTCTATTAACTGGTCGGCAATATAAGAATAATAATCCACCGTATGTACAGGAGAATAAGTGATGCAAAGAGTGGCTTGAGGAATCATCCCCGCTTCTTTAGCATATTTTATGGAAGGAATAATATTACGAACTTCATTCAAACCACAAAAAATACGAGTAATATCCACTCCTTGCGCATGTTTTACCCTATACATCAACCGACGTACATCAGCTGGAACAGGATACATTCGCAATGCATTTAAACCACGGTCCAACATATGCGTCTGAATACCCGCCTCACGTAAAGGCTTGGTAAATGTACGCACTGCCTTGTTAGGATTCTCACCATACAGCAAGTTCACTTGTTCAAAAGCACCTCCATTAGTTTCGACTCGGGCAAAACACCCCATTTCAACGATTAGAGGAGCAATTTTGGCTAACTGATCAGCTCTGGGCTGGTACTTCCCTGATGACTGCCACATATCGCGGTAGACCAAACTGAATTTGATTTCTTTTTTCATAATTATTACTTGATTTAAAGGCTGTCTCTTATACACATCTGACGCTGCCGACGAATAGCCTTGTGTAG
>OWIK01000709.1_pt1 | contig 10202 bp, 8 predicted proteins | sample 1732691 | NCBI WGS metagenome assembly OWIK01 (sample SAMN05065743, study PRJEB22554) | human gut metagenome | biome: ENVO:2100002; feature: ENVO:00000062; material: ENVO:00002003 | host: Homo sapiens | place: USA | reverse complement strand
AGATCTGCGCATGTCTCGTGGGCTCGGAGATGTGTATAAGAGACAGTAATTATACGAAACACCACACTTTTATTCATTTTCTATTCATTTCTTACTAATGGGTATTCATTTTTACTCTAGGTTGTCGTGCAATTTATTAGAATGGAATTTTTGAAAGAGCCAGCACCTTGAATGGGCTGACTCTTTCAATGTCACTTGTAATTGACAAACTGGAAGTTGTTTATTAAACCTTTTTAACCTTAACCAACAACATCATAGGTCTACGCATTTCATTACACATTCCCGGCATACCCATCATATCTGCCGGAGGCATTGCTTCCTCAATAGCCTCAATTTGAAAACCACATTTTATAAGTGGATTCAATATCTGCGTTAATGTGTGGTGCTGTTTAATTACTCGTTGACCAAGAAAATTGGTTTCTCTTTCGCCTGTGTAATAGTAATTGTCGATTGGCCAATATTTAGGTTTCCCATTTTCATCATAAATCCAATCCTCATTAACACCTGCGGTGAAAGTCGGATGTTCAATATTGAATAGGAAATACCCACCTACTTTTAATGTGCAATACACCTTTTGATAAACATTAGCTAAATTTTCGATATAGTGCAGTACCAGGTTAGAAACAACTAGGTCATAAGTATTTTCAGGATAAATGTATTCTTCAACACCGCAAACTTTATACTTGATTTTGTCATCAGAGTTATCAGCTACTGCTTTTGCAATCATTTTTTGACTACTATCAATACCAAGAATTTCAGTAGCTCCCATTTGTGCGGCATATTTGCAATGCCAACCGTAACCACATCCTAAATCCAAAACTTTTTTTCCCTGTAATTTAGGGAATAACGGTTGCAACTGATGCCACTCTCCAGCAGCTTTCAGACCATCTTTGCTTCTTCCCATTTCCGCATATGCGGCAAAAAATTCACTATTATCGTAAATATTTCTCATTGATAATTACCTCCACAACTTCAAATCTTCTGTTGCTTTCAGTCTCTGCCGAAGACTGAAAGTTACCTTCACTTTACTATTTCTAATAGTTTTCTCACATAATCATCTGCGTGGTTTATTGAAAACTCTCCATGATACATATTAGGAAGAACTTTTATAAAACTATCCTGCAATTTTTCATGAATGATTTTAGCAGATTTTTTCATTGATTGATTTTCTTTTTCTCCAACATAAATTTGAACGGTTGCTTCACACTCTCCAATGCCATCTTTTAGTGAATATACTGAGTTTTCCTGTAAAAAGGCAATCATATCACTCTTTCTAATAGCACAAGTATCTTTGTAATATTCATCAAACAAATTCGACTTTATTCGTAGTGATTTGAATTGCAATTTTGAAAACCACTTATACTTTATTAAGCCATAGTAACTTCCAAACGCCGGTTTAATCATAGAATATGTAAATTTTGAAGGTATCACAAGTACACTTTCCACTATTGCATACTTACATATATCTTTGCGTTGAGATAAAATTTCAAGCAAAATCTGCCCTCCAAGCGATAGTCCTCCCATCATTAAAACAGAACCGCCCAATTTGCTATTTACAAATTCTATAATATCCAAAGCATTATTCTCTATCGTCGTAAACTGCTTATCACATCCTGCATGACCATCTAATATAGGCAAAACCACATGATAATCTGTTTGAAGTCTTTCAGCAACCTCTTTGTAATTCCACCATGATAAACCGCCTCCGTGTAAGAGGATAATTACATCGCTGTTTTCTTTTCCATATTCTACATAATTCAACCTCTTTCACCTCGCTGTAAACTTCAAGTTTTCATGTGTTCGACAAACTTGAATTGAGATTTCATATATTCCAAGGGATTTAATAACTGTTATATTTTATTATCAAATATCTCTCAATCCCTTGAAAACACAAAGTTTATCGCAGGTGAGCTTTCCCTTATTGTTTCCCTTGCGTTATATCGTCCCACCAGTGTTTACGAACTCTGATAAGGGCAAAAACAAGGGCAAGAAAATTATATAAAACAGTATAACACAAAATAAAAGTGACATTGTGAACTGATTGAAATGCTTCTATATTTTTATTGGTTTAAAGGAGACACAACATGAATACCATTTACGCAGAATACAACATGTACCACAACAGCATTGACATTTATACAATATTTATTGTGTCAGGCACCATTGTTTTCAAACTGCATAACATCATCCGGCGGATTCAGAGCATACAAAAGTCCATACGGCGAGCTGTATTCCCATTTCACTGGGATACTGACAAGCGCCGGGTGGACATCCTGCCAACATTCCAGTATTAAGAGAACATTCCCGGTTTCTATACAGCGGTTAAATACAGACATATCATAATATTTATTGTGTCAGGCACCATTGTTTTTTCATTCTCGGCATTGGAAGAACTTCTGCATATCTTCTGGTGAAAGAAGAACATTTCAGTTCCATTCCTCTGCCAGCAGGAAGTCACGAATATTGCGGTGTTTGATTCCATCTCGGCTCATATCCAGTTCGTCCATCGTTACAACGTATTTCGGGAAATTGTCACGAACACCGGCAAACGCCCCAAACTCACGCTGGATGGTTTCCTCCGAGGCAAGTAGATAGGAAACCTGAACATACAGCTTTTTCCCATGATCTTCACATACGAAGTCAATCTCCTTGTCAGAGACTTTCCCAACAGTCACAGAATAACCACGGCGCAGCAGCTCCATGTAGACAACATTTTCAAGGACAAGGTTAATGTCCTTCATGTTGCCACCGTACACGGCTTCCCGGACACCATGATCTGCAACATAGTATTTCTCGTTGACGGTCAGGATTTTCTTTCCCTGGAGGTCTTGGCGCTTCACCTGATAAAACAGGAATGCGTCCGTGCAGGCTTTGATGTAGTTCAGTACCGTTTCTGGTGAAACGGAGCGCCCTTCACTTTTCAGATACTTGGAAATGGCTGTGGAAGAAAAGGTAGTGCCGATGTTGGAAGTTATATAAGCAATAATTCTCTCCAGCATATCCACATCACGGATATTGTTTCGCTTGATAATATCTTTCAGCTCTACGGAGTTGAACAAGTCCCGCAAATACTGACGACTGGCGGCATCGTCGTAGCGAAGGTTGCTCAAATAGGGCATTCCTCCCAGCGTCAGATATTTTGTAAAGCATTGTCTTTCGTCTGCACCTTCGTAAACGGTGTGATACAGCTCCATAAACTCTCTGAATGAAAACGGGTAAATCACGAACTCCACATACCGTCCGGCAAGATAAGTGGCAAGCTCACCGGAAAGCAGCTTGGCGTTGGAACCGGTAATGTATATATCACAATCCAGCTCCACCCGGAAAGAGTTGATACATTTTTCCCAATCAGCCACCTCTTGGATTTCGTCGAAGAACAGATAAACCTTGCCGCTGATTTCTTTTGTTCTGCGAAGGATTTCATCATGCAATGCAACAGCCGTACAAAGGTGTGCATTGCTCATGTTCTCAAAATTCAGGGAAATAAACTGTTCTGGTTGGACCCCGTTTTGGGCAAGTTCCTCTTGGATCAGGCTCAGCATGACAGATTTTCCACTACGGCGAATCCCTGTCAGAACCTTTATCAGCTCATTTCCGATAAAAGGACGGATACGGCTCATATAAATTTCTCGTTTAATCATGTAGACCAGCCTCCCTTCTGAAACTGTCTATATGGTACCACGGCTATAACTGATTTTCAATACCGCAAATCCAGTTTTATCAGATATAATTGATAAAATACGAATTTCGACACAATCAGGCAGTTATACCGAGCGAAGTTTGGCTATGCGTTTTTATTGTGTCAGGCACCATTGTTTCATATTGAAATATAGTGTCTCTGTGCATGTTCTATATACCTCTGATTATATAATATTCAATTTATATAATCTCTCAAATGCTTTTTTATCAAAGTCTGCTTCTGTAATATATAGCTTTCTATCGCTATCAATGTCATTCTAACTCAATAGTCATATCAATTATACAATTAAAAGCAAAGATGCTGCTAACTGAATAACAACATCTTTGCTTGTTTAGAATGGGGATTATAAAATTTTAATGATAGTATACTGTGACATAAATATTTTTTAATGTTGCTGCTGCAACAGTTCCCGTTGAATACCTTGTAGATTCAAATTGAACATAATAATTTCCAACAGGGCTTAAATTATAATTGCCAAAATCTGCAAAAGTAAGAGAACTATTCCAACTTTTGCTGTCTGTATATCTGTCAAATGTGCCATCTCCATTATCCTCATCTTTAGCAACAAATAATTCGATGTTTCCACTACTTCCACTACTTTTTGTGGATGTAACCACTATTTTACTGATTGTGGAGCCTGACGGAACAGATGTGCTGCTGATTGTAAAAGAACCAAGAGCGGAAGTTGCCACTGTATCATTTGTTCCAAAAAAGGAATTTAACATTCCAACAGAATGTCGTGATGATCCAGAAGTTAATGCTGTCGGAGTTATTTCAAATGTCATTGTTTTCTCCGTCTCCGAATAATTTTCCTGAGTTTCTGCCGCAAAAGCTGTGACATTCATTGTAAAAAGCATGACAACACATACAATAATAGAAAAAAACGTTTTCTCATAATGAATCTACCTCCATACTTTATGTAATCATCCCCATCTAAATATACTAAATTGAAAAATCAAATCTTCCACCGATTTTATTATCCTCTGGTTTGATAGAATTCCATTCAATATTTTTAATTTTATCCAAAAGTTCATCTTTTGAATTTGCTTGAACAGTAGCTTTTTTTACTTCAATTTGCTTTAATTGTTCCTTTTTCTTCGCCTCTTTCTTCTCCGCAGCTTTCTTTTCCTGAATTTTTTCAAGATATTCTTTCTGACTAGCTGATGTTTTTTCTAATTGAGCAAAGAATGTTGTAGTTCCATCACTATTAAAAGAAATACCAAACTTTGTTATTTTTGTATCAGTATCTGCACTGTTTTCTATTCCGTTTGTCTTACCAAATGCTCTTTCAAATCCAAACTGAGCATTGATTTCATCCGACATACGCAAAGCACCTTCAATACTATGCATCTTTTCAGCATAATATTTGGGATCGGATGCCATCTTCTCCATTTCTTCCTTTGAGAAAATAACCGTAAACTCTTTATCACTTTGTGCTAAAATATCTTTAGCATTATCACCATTTTCAAAATCTGCAACCATAAAGTCCATATCTGTTCTTGAGCCACGCATATCTTTAAGCATTTTTTGTGCCTCTTTACTTAGATTTTTTTCGGCTATACTTTCTGTCACATTTTTCTTGACCTTATCATTTTCTGTTGTTTTCGCTGTTTCTTTTTTCTTATCTACTGTACCTGCCTTGTAGGTATTCTGATAACTTCCATAAACAGTACCCGTTGTATTCACATTCATTGACATATCCTTTGTCCTCCTTCTCTGAATCCGTTCTTTATTATTTATTGTTTCTAATATTATATATCGGCTTTATTCCGAAAACTATAATCCTCCCTGTTATTTTTATCCCATGATTATTGAAAATCTAAAATTTGAAATTCACTCTTAAATCAGATTATGCATTAAATATTATTGCTATTGACAAACCACCTAAATATGAATTAAAAGATACTTCTTGCTCAACAGAAAAAAGCAGCCTATTGCAAGTTTATTGTGTCAGGCACCAATTGTTCCAATGCAATTTCGGCATTTTTATCGCAAACGAAGCGGCAGAAGAAAACCTGAAAAAGAAACGGGATGGCAGCAACAAGTATCTCTATGAACTTGACTTTTCTTCAGCATTAAAAACAGCCAGAAAGTTCTTCATGCGCAGGGATTCTGGAAGGCACATCGATATTATCCGGCTGATGATGAAATATGTCCACGCAGTGAAAGACAGGTTCCGGCAGTTTCAACGGCCTCTCCGTGGAATCAGCGCAATTCATTTTGGATATCGGTAAGTTCTGCAACTGAATATCCTTCTTTTTGGCAGATGGACAGCATCTGTCTTTTTGGCATACCTGTTTTTGGCTTTTTGAGTTCAAAATATCGGATATTTGACAACAACTGAGCTATCGAACAAAACTTCGAACAACTGACTTAATGGCATTGCCATTGTTTTTCCATTTGTTCCTTTGATGAATCTTCTTTTTTATCTTCTTCACCAGTTCCTGAATCTTCTGGAAAGATTCTTCGCTGATTGTATGTTCCATCCGGCATGCATCATGATTTGCAGTTTCTGGAGATACCCTATCAGTTCTAAGAATTTATTAAGAAATTCTGCCGTTCTCCATTTCATATACTACATCGGCCACGTTCATTGTGGATACTCTGTGGGATACCAGGACAACCGTTTTCTTCTTGGCCGATTCTTTCAATGATTTTAAAATGATTCCCTCGTTTAAAGAGTCGAGGTTCGATGTAGGCTCATCGAGCAGGATCAGAGGGCATTCATGGAGAAATGCTCTTGCAATTCCGATTCTCTGTTTTTCACCACCGGACAGCGTATCCCCCAGTTCTCCGACTTCTGTATCATATCCTTTCGGAAGTGTCATTATGAAATCGTGGATAGACGCTTTCTTTGCAGCTTCCATAATCTCTTCTCTGGATGCTCCCGGCTTTGCGATTGCGATATTGTTTGCAATCGAATCATGGAACAGGTGCGTTTCCTGTGTGACATAACTTTCCATATCTCTCAAATGCTTGGTCGGAATCTTGCGGACATCTGTACCGTCTACCGATACACTTCCATCCTGCACATCCCAGAACCGCATCAGCAGTTTTAAGAGCGTAGATTTTCCGGAGCCGCTCGCACCATGAATCCCTGTGATTTTACCCGGCTGTAATTTCAGTGAATAGTTATCTAAAATAACCTCATTATCATAAGCAAATGTTACATGCTCTGCCTCTGCTCCTGTAAATTCATGTTCCATGCTCTCTGCACCGGAAGTTTCCACGTCACCCGGAATTTCTTCCACAAGCGGTGTCTCTTCCAGAAGAGAAAGAACACGCTCACCACTTGCCAGTGTCTGGTTCAGGTTATTGGAAAGGCTTGATAATGCTACTACCGGTCCGAAAGAACCCATCATTGCGATGGTGCAGGTTAAGATTTCCTCGAATCCCATCGCACCTTTGTCGTACAGCCAGATCGTCAGTGCAAGCATTCCAAAAGATGCAAGCAGGATAACCATGTTCGTAAATGAACGCTGTGAGCCTTCCATTTTGCTTAATGACTCCTGCATTCCTGCAAGATTTTTGGAATGCTCAGACATCTGCTCTTTTCTCTTTTCACCCTGTCCGTACTGGATGGTCTCGTCCAGTCCACGTAAAGAATCCAGAACAAAACTGTTCAGTTCTCCGAAGTTTGTCCGAAATTCCATTCCCTTCTGGCTTCCACGTTTTCCATTCCACATCGGGATGACAACACCGACAATCAGATAAGCTACCAGAGCAATCACTCCTGCCAGCCAGTGATATCTTCCGATAAAAATCACCATAATAATTGAGGTCAGCGTTGCAATCGCAATCGGAGAAATGGTATGTGCATAGAACACTTCCAGTAATTCGATATCGGTTGTAATAATCGAGATCAGATTTCCCTTATCCCGTCCTTCCAATTTTGCAGGGCAGAGCTTTCTCAGTGCCGCAAACACTTTGTGACGGATGATTGCCAACAACTTAAATGCGATAAAATGATTACAATACTGTTCCACATAATGCAGGATTCCACGAAGCACTGCAATTACGATCATGACTGTAATAATCGTTTTTACTGGAGTAAATACCCGCCACATATTGTCCACCGGAACAATCATTCCGGCTACTCCTGTCAGAAGACCATGCATGATAACCTGTCCTGCCAGTATCGTCAGGAAGATTGCACATAAATAACCCAATGTTCCAAGGATGATTGCTGCCAGCATGATATGGAGCAAGGGTTTTACCAGACCAATCAGACTTCCCATGATCTGGATGGCACTTCTGCGTTTTGTTGTATTCGTATTTTCACTCATTATGCCATTCCTCCTTTTCCATAGTTTTCCAGTGCCATCTGGCTTTCATACAGATGTCTGTACGCACCATTCTGGCTCATCAGTTCGTCATGCTTTCCGCTTTCTTTGATTTCTCCGTCTTTTAAGAAATAGATCTTGTCAGACTTCACGACATTTGCCAGTCTGTGGGAGATCAGAAGTACCGTCTTTGTCTTTGCCAGTTCGTGAATCACATTCATGATTAGTTCTTCACTTTCTACATCGATATTGGATGCAGCTTCATCAAAAATATAAACCGCACTGTCTGTCCGAAGCAATGCTCTGGCAATTACCAGTCTCTGACACTGACCGCCGGACAGGTTGCTTGCTTTTTCCAACAACTGTGTCTGCAAGCCATCCTGTGTTTGTAAGAACCCTAAGAGATTCACTTTCTGAAGGACAGCTTCCATCTCTTCTTTCGTTGCGTCCGGTTTTGCCATCTTCAGATTTTCTTCTACTGTACCTTTGAACAGGTAGCTGTTATGGCGAACCAGAACAACCCTCTGCATCAGATTGGTTTCATTCACTTCATTAAGCGGTACGCCACCGATGATGATTTCTCCGTTATATCCCCGGTTCTTTGCTGCAAGGATTCCGGCAATCGTACTCTTACCACATCCGGATTCACCAACCAGTGATACAAAACTTCCTGCCGGAAGATTTAAGCCTATTCCTTTTAAAATCTCTCTGTCCTCTTCATAAGAAAAGTGCACATCTTTTAATGTAACATCTAACGCTCCATCCGGCAGTGTTTTTTCTCCAGCCTGTGGTTCCGGCAAATCTAAAATTTTGAAAATCTTATCACTCGCTGCCATACCATTCATTGCGATATGGAAGAATGAACCAAGCAGTCTGAGCGGCAGGAAAAACTCGCTGGCAAGCAGAACGATACATAACGTTCCTGCTACACTGATATTTCCTTTTAAGAATTCAGATACCGCAACCGCCATACCGATCGCAGCTCCACCATACGCCACAATATCCATCACGCTGGTTGAATTGAGCTGCATGGTCAGCACCTTCATCGTAATCTTACGAAAGTTCTGGGATTCCACATCCATCTCGTCTGCTTTCTGCTGGTCTGCCTGATAAATCTTCAATGTGGTAAGTCCCTGTAAATTCTCAAGGAACGAATCTCCCAGTCCAGTATAGATGCTCCAATACTTATTCAGTAATTTCTTTGCAATCTTCTGTACCACCACGATAGAAATCGGGATCAGCGGTACACAAATCAGCAGGATCACACTCGCTTTCAGGCTCACTCTGCAAAGAATGATAAATAAGGTCAGTGGTGCGATCAGGCTGTAAAATAATTGTGGAAGATATTTTCCAAAGTATGTTTCCAACTGCTCCACACCCTCAGTTGACACCTGTACGACCTCCGAAGAGGATACCTGCTCACTGTAGGAAGCTCCCAGCTTTAACATTTTCTCATAAATCTTTTCACGCAGAATCCGCTTTACATCCACACACGCCAGATAGGAAGACCTTGCTCCCATCCGTTCACAGATAAATCGGATCACCACAACCAGAACTAAAATCAGTATTGTCCGCTCAATGATCGGTACGGTTACTGCCCGGTATACTACCCGTTCCAGTAAATCTGCGATAGAAAAGACTGCCAATACCTGCGACAGGAGGGCTGCCCACTGCCACAAAATCGTATACACGATATACTTTTTTGCGTGGGACAACAGCCCCACCAGTCTTGTTTTAATCATAAGTAACTCCTTACTTTTTCTTCTCTTTGTTGCTACACACCAGATGCCAGATAGCAAGCACCGGATGATACAACAGCATCCTTGGTCCTGAAAACCGCATAACCTGCCTGATCTGTTCTCTCATCTCCGGCTTATAACAATGTACCTTACAATTCGCACAAAACGTCTTTTCTTCCATGAATGGACACTTTTGACTTCTTTGTTTTGCATAATCCGAAAGTTTTTGACAGTCAGGACACATCTGCCCTTCCTGTCTTTTTTCTTTCGGATGTTTTTTTCGGCAATACAGCCGGATCATCTCTTCCACGACATACTGTTCTTTCTGCCGTTTCTTTTCTACTTTGTCCATCTTACTCTACGCTTTCTGCCATTTCAGCTTCAGGCTTTTCTGTCTTAACTCTTAAGAAGAAGTATAACAGGTGGCATACCCCTGTCTCTTATACACATCTCCGAGCCCACGAGACATGCGCAGATCTC
>OWIK01000701.1_pt1 | contig 10304 bp, 7 predicted proteins | sample 1732691 | NCBI WGS metagenome assembly OWIK01 (sample SAMN05065743, study PRJEB22554) | human gut metagenome | biome: ENVO:2100002; feature: ENVO:00000062; material: ENVO:00002003 | host: Homo sapiens | place: USA | reverse complement strand
CAAGGCTATTCGTCGGCAGCGTCAGATGTGTATAAGAGACAGCTGTTTGGGGTGTTGCCTACACAATATAATAAGTGATGTTTTAGTGATAAGAAGGAGATGGCTTTTGTGGCAGTTGATAGAGGAATAATTATAAATATGATTCATAAAGTTCAATTAAAGTGTATAAATTTCCATGTTAATGAACAAAAATACATTTTTGGGCTTTATAAATAATGATATATTTGTAAAATGCTGCTTGGATATTTCAGATTGAAAGAAATAAGGTACTCATTTTACATTTAAGACCATGAAAGAACTAAAGATGTACATCGATGGGCGATTCATCGAAAACCAATCCGATAAGTGGATTGATGTATTGAACCCTTCTACGGAAGAAGTGATATCTAAAATGCCTGATGGCACACCGGAAGATGCACGTGCTGCTATAAATGCTGCCGTGAAGGCACAGCTTTCTTGGGAGAGTCTTACCTCTATTGAACGTGCCGGCTATTTAACTCGGATTGCACAAGGTATCCGCAAGCGGGAACAGGAATTGACTGATATTATTATCCGGGAGGGTGGAAAAACAAGAGGATTAGCTAATGTAGAGGTGTTATTTACGGCTGATTACCTTGATTATATGGCTGGATGGGCCCGTCGCTATGAAGGGGAAATCATTCCTAGTGACCGTCCTCACGAAAATATATTTGTCTTTAAGAAACCTATTGGGGTGACAACAGGCATCCTGCCTTGGAATTTTCCTTTTTTCTTGATTGCCCGTAAGGCCGCTCCTGCTCTGTTGACGGGGAATACAATTGTGGTAAAGCCGAGTCAGCTGACACCGGAAAACGCGTATGTTTTCGCACAGATTGTAGATGAAGTTGGGTTGCCTAAAGGTGTATTCAATCTGGTGAACGGTCGTGGTTCGGTGATTGGACATGAACTGGCTGCTAACCCTAAAGTAGGTATGGTTAGTCTGACCGGAAGTGTGGAGGCTGGAATACAGACCATGGCAGCCGCTTCTGCCAATGTGACGAAGGTTTCTTTGGAATTGGGAGGGAAGGCTCCCGGTATTGTAATGCCGGATGCAGATTTGGATTTAGCTGTAAAATCCATTATTGCTTCGCGTGTTATTAATACAGGACAGGTATGTAATTGCTGTGAGCGCGTGTATGTACATTCTAGTATAAAAGAGGCTTTCCTTGAGAAACTGTTGGCAGGATTCAAGCAGGTGAAAGTGGGTGATCCGAATCAGTATACAGACCTCAATATGGGTCCGTTGATTGATGCCAATGCACTGAAATCAGTAGAAGAGAAAGTGAAAAAAGCTATTGAGCAGGGAGCTGAGTTGCTATGCGGTGGTCATCGTATCGGTACTAAAGGATATTTCTTTGAACCGACGATTTTGATTAATTGTACCCAAAAGATGGATATTATTCAGGAAGAAACTTTTGGACCGGTACTTCCGGTTGTTGAGTTTACAGAGGTGGAAGACGCCATTGCCTGGGCTAATGATTGTGAATATGGGCTGACTTCTTCTATTTATACCCAGAACCTGGATATGACATTCAAATTGATTCGTGCGTTGAAATTTGGTGAAACTTATGTGAATCGTGAGAATTTTGAGGCGATGCAGGGATTCCATGCCGGATGGCGTAAATCTGGTATCGGCGGCGCGGATGGTAAACATGGGCTGGAAGAGTATTTGCAGACGCAGCTGGTTTATTTGGAAACTAAAGGCTGATTCTCATCATTATTCTATGTAGGATTGTCTCGGGATATAATTCGTATTTTATGTCTCGAGATACATCTTGTTATATGATGGATATTTATTATTGATTTAGATTGATACTTTAAGAAGTATAGAGTACAAAATACTTGTTGTTTCGTCCTGTTGGAAAAGGTTTATTCATCATAAAACAGCATGCTATGAAATTGTTTTTTTCCTTCGTTTTTGCCTTATTGGCTTTTACAGCTTGTACAAAACCCGAAAAGGAAGTCTATATCTTCACTTCTCATCGTGAGCCGGCATTGGACGGGTTACATTATCTTTACAGCTATGACGGCTATCATTGGGATAGTATCGCAGGTTCATGGTTGAAACCGGAAATAGGAAATAAGACTCCTTATTATAATTATTTCACTAAACAGACCGAAGAACAGAAATATGCTCCCAATTCGATGATGCGTGATCCGTCCATGACCCAAGGCCCGGATGGAACTTTCCATTTAGTGTGGACAATCAGTTGGAATGGAGAACAGGGATTTGGTTATGCCAGTTCTAAAGACTTGATTCATTGGAGTGAACAACGCGAAATCAAAGTGATGAAAGACTCTTTGACTAACAATGTGTGGGCACCGGAAGTTTTCTATGATGATGAAAAGGAACAGTTCATCGTTGCCTGGTCTTCTGCCATTCCTGTAGAAAGATATACGGCAGCCGATAGTTTGGGAGCTAATAAAAGTCACCGTGCCTATTATACCACGACCAAGGATTTCCAAACGTTTACTCCTGCAAAGGCGTTTTATGATCCGGGATTTAATTCTATTGACGGATTTATAGTAAAGCGTGATAAAAACGACTATGTATTAATTATAAAAGACAATCGCAAGCCTGGTTACAGTGATTTGTTCTGTGTATCCGGGCCATCGGCAGAAGGACCTTATGCTGATCCGTCAGTAAAATTTGCACCGACTTACTCTGAAGGTCCGTGTGCCGTGAAAGTAGGTGATGAATGGTTGATTTATTTTGATGTTTATCGGGAAGGACGGTTTGGAGCCGTGTCTACAAAAGACTTCAAGAACTTTACTCCCATTGACGATCAGATTTCTATTCCGCAAGGACATAAGCATGGTACTATCATAGAAGTTCCCGAATCAGTTTTGCTCAACCTGAAAGCGGAGGAAGCTAAAAGATTCCCTCAAAAAGACTAGTTATTACCCAGAATTGTCTGCTTGAATAAGTTACTTTGGGCTTTTGAAATTTATAAGATGAATGCACAAATGAAAAACAAGAATCTAGTATTATTATTCCTTCTTCTGATGGTGGAAGGAGGGCTGCTTTCGGCAGCAGCACAGAGCAAATCGTCGGTTTATAAGCCTTGGAGTCATGGACAACTGAAAGTAAGTAAAGAGAACCGTTATCTGATGAATGCGGACGGAACTCCTTTTTTCTGGTTGGGGGATACGGGATGGCTGTTGCCCGAGAAACTGAATAGAGATGAGGCTGCTTATTATCTGGAACATTGTCGTCAGGCAGGTTTCAATGTGGTGCAGGTACAGACTATAAATGGAGTTCCTGCCATGAATTTCTATGGCCAGTATTCCATGATAGATGGTTTCAATTTTAAGAATATAGACAGAAAAGGAGTTTACGGGTATTGGGACCACATGGATTATATTATTCAGAAAGCTGAGCAGAACGGCATTTACATAGCGATGGTATGTATCTGGGGAGGGCTTGTGCGCTCCGGAAAGATGAATGTTGAAGAGGCCAAAGCGTATGGTAGATTTTTAGGTGAACGATATAAAGATGCTCCTAATATTATTTGGGTAATCGGTGGAGATACTTATGCTGACCGGAATACTGAGATTTGGGAGGCGTTGGCGAATAGTATTCTTGCTGTGGACGAGAATCATATCATGACCTTTCATCCGTTTGGTCGTACATCCAGTGCTACCCATCTGAATAATAAGGAGTGGATGGATATGAATATGTTCCAAAGTGGACACAGGCGTTATGGCCAGAAAAAAGGAGATGGTGATACTTCTGTTACGGGATTGGAGGAAGACAATTGGCGTTATGTAGAAGAGGCTTTGTCCATGACTCCACTGAAGCCTGTTCTGGATGCAGAACCCAGTTATGAAGGTATTCCTCAGGGATTGCATGATCCTGCCCAGCCACGCTGGCGTGACTGTGATGTGAGACGCTATGGATATTGGTCTGTTTTTGCGGGCTCTTGCGGACATACATACGGACATAATAATATCATGCAGTTCTTGAAACCGGGTACACCCGGTGGGTATGGAGCTGATGGAATAGAGAAACCTTGGTATAAAGCAATGCAGGATCCCGGCTTCAATCAGATGAAATATCTGAAGAATCTGATGTTAACTTTCCCTTATTTTGAACGTGTACCGGATCAAAGTGTAATTGCCGGTACGAATGGGAATCGTTATGACAGAGCCATTGCGACTCGAGGAAAGGATTATTTGTTAGTATACAATTACTCCGGAAATCCGATGTCTGTTGACTTGACTAAAATCAGTGGCGCAAAAAAGAAAGTATGGTGGTATAGTCCTAAAGATGGAAAACTTTCTTTTATAGGAGAATTTGATAGTAAAATTACTCCTTTTACCTATGACGGCAGTTATAATCGGGATAATGACCAGGTATTAATTGCTATAGATTCAAGCAAGAATTATATTTCTACCGAATGGCTGGAACTTCCTATGGTAAATCAATAGCATTTTTAAGGAATACAGCCAAAAAGTCTTATTAAGTCTTAATGAAACGGGAAAAGTCAATGCGGAAATTGTAATTTTGAAAAAACACATTTACAAATGAAACGCATTGGCTTGTTCTTATTCTTTTGTATTCTTTCCTTGCATGGCATAGCTCAGGTTGAAAATGACAAGGATACGCTCATCATCCGGCAAGATAAAATCAATGAGTTTATCAATGAGATGAATGAGGCTGATAAAAGTATGGATTTTATAAACGAACCTCCTACGTTGACACCTCCCGTTTTATCTGATACGTTGCGGATGCCAAAATTTGATTTTACTCCCCGTGAAGAAATGCCTAAGATATCCCCTTATACTTTTTCCGGAAATCCTTTCGGACATGATTATATAGATGGACGTGCTTATCAGATTAATAGTACAGGGATTCTGAGTGGTTATCATTCCTTTCAAGGGTTGCCTTCTATAGGTGAGGCACGTAATGCCGGAGTGATGTACACACAGCGTCTCAATGATTTTATAACCGTGACGGGAGGAGTATATGCTGCTAAATACAATGTATATGGAGTCCGCTTTAATGATTTAGGTGCTAAGGGAAGGTTGTCTTTTCGCATTAATGACAGAATGAAGATCAATATGTTCGGCACATACTCGGTGTATAACGGATATGGTATGACTCCCGCTTCACAGCTTTTTATGAACCAGAATTCATACGGAGGCACTTTGGAATTTAAAATATCGGATAGTTTCGGAATTGAAGCGGGAGCAGAGAGGGAATTTAATCCGATGACCCGTAAATGGGAAACCCATCCTATTATTATGCCAGTATTCTATAAATAATAATTTGTGTATCTTTACGGCATGAATGAAGAGATAGAAGAATATTACGAAGAGTTATACAGGCTTTATGTAGATGAAAACCAGCCATTGGAACGCCGTTACAGGCAATTGCGTGAATCATTGGAGCGTGTGGTGCGTGAAAAGATACAAGGGAATAGTTTGCAGACCACTGATTTGGCCGCCCGTATTAATTATGTAGCCACTCAATATGGGCTGGATCTGAAAGAACAGAATCAGTTACATACCTTTCGTCTGACTTCCAATGATATTTTGAACCATCGTAAGTCTCCTGTAAAAGAAGAGTTCCTGCGTGATTTGCGTGCAGTGGCATACGCATATAGGAAGATGTTTGCACAGGATATTCCATTGAAGTTGTTCTCAGTTCTTCCCAAGCAGGAAATAGCATCTTCAGGGAAAAAAGAAAAGATGGAATACATCCGCCGCATCCGTGTATGCTTTGATTATGCCGATGATACCTATTTGTATGTACATCCTGTAGATGTAATAGCTGATGAACCTATACGAGTTGTTTATAATAAACCCGGTATCAATCATGAATTTGAAGAAACCATAAAGGAACTTTGGCGATATGCCCAGCTTAATCTGCTGGATGTTTCTGTAGATAGGGATGGAATTTATACCCCTTCTTTTATCGTATTGGAACCGGATTATTTGATAGATATCAGTTCATTGGCGGAATGTTACAAGGATTATGGCAGCCATCCGGCAAACTATTTTTTGAGCCGGCTGGTGCCGATTGATAATGCCCGCCCTTTGCTATTGGGAAATATAGCCAATCTGTTCCTGGATGAATGGATACATGCAGGTGAGGAGGAGCCGGACTATATAGACTGTATGAAGAAGGCATTCCGGCAGTATCCCATTGAACTGGCTGCTTGTGCCGAACTTCGTGACCCGTCCAAAGAGAAAGAGTTTGCCAAGGATTGCCGGATGCATTTTGAGCATATACGGGACGTTGTACAACACACTTTTTTGGAGCCGGGGTATAATCTGGATAAAAAGGAGGCTGTGCTGGAACCGTCCTATATTTGCGAGGCGTTGGGCATTCAGGGACGTCTGGACTATATGCAGCGGGATATGAGCAGCTTTATAGAAATGAAATCGGGCAAAGCGGATGAATTCTCCATGCAGGGAAAAGTGGAACCCAAGGAAAATAATAAGGTTCAGATGCTGCTATATATGGCAGTGTTGGAATATAGCATGGGACAGGACCGGCGGCGTATGCATCCCTATTTGCTTTATACCCGTTATCCTTTATTGTATCCGGCCAGAGCATCGTGGGCTCAGGTAAGGCGGGTTATCAATTTGCGTAATCGTATTGTTGCTGCCGAGTATGGGGTACAATTCCATAATCATCCTGATTTTACACGCAACTTGTTGGCACAAATCAATCCGGAGGTGGTGAATGAAAGAAAACTGAGCGGCAGATTCTGGGAACAGTATTTGAAGCCCTCTATCTCGCGTTTCCGGGAGAAGCTGTCGGCGTTGGAACCTTTGGAGCAGGCCTATTTTTATACGCTTTATAATTTCATTACAAAAGAACTTTATACCTCCAAATCGGGAGATGTGGATTATGAAGGACGTGCAGGGGCTTCAGCTCTTTGGCTGAGTACACTGGATGAGAAACGTGAGGCGGGAGAGATATTATATGATTTGCAGATAATGGAAAATAGGGCATCACAGGCTCATAAGGCTTATATACTTTTGTCTATTCCGCAATATGATGAAATGTTTCTTCCCAATTTCCGTACAGGAGATGTGGTTGTGTTGTATGAGCGTAATAATGACTTGGATAATGCGACCAATAAAATGGTTTTTAAGGGTAATATTGAGCAGATTACAGATACAGAATTGCGTATTCGTTTACGTGCTACCCAACGTAATGCTTCCGTTTTTTCTCCGGACAGTCGTTATGCTGTAGAACATGATACGATGGATACTACATTTCGCAGTATGTATTTGGGACTCTCCGCTTTTCTGGATGCGAATACGGAAAGACGGGAATTATTGCTGGGACAACGGCCTCCCCGCTTTGATTCGTCTTTTGATGAAGCTATAGCGCTGACCGGTGATGATTTTGAGAGGGTGGCGTTGAAAGCTGAGTCGGCCCGTGATTATTTTCTTCTGGTGGGACCTCCCGGAACAGGAAAGACTTCGAGGGCGTTGCGTAGAATGGTGGAACATTTCTATGCAGCATCATCTATGCAGATATTGTTACTGGCTTATACCAACCGGGCTGTTGATGAAATTTGTCAGTCACTGTCCTCTATCACCCCCTGTATAGATTATATACGGGTGGGAAGTGAGCTTTCCTGTGATGTACGCTTTAGAGGACATCTGTTGGAGAATATATTGGCGGAATGCAACAGTAGGAGAGAGGTGAATATCCGTATGGCAGATTGCAGAGTATATGTTGGAACCGTGGCCTCTATTGCGGCTAAAGCTGAACTTTTTAAATTAAAACGTTTTGATGTAGCCATAGTGGATGAAGCCACCCAAATATTAGAACCCCAATTGTTGGGTATTCTGTGTGCCAAGTTTGCCGATGAAAGAAATGCAGTGGGTAAATTTATCCTGATAGGTGATCATAAACAGTTGCCTGCCGTTATTTTGCAGAATAGCGGACATTCTGAAGTGCATGATGAGGGACTTAGGGAAGCCGGACTTTTTAATTTAAAAGATTCTCTGTTTGAGCGGCTTTATCGTTTTCATTTAAAAGAAGAATCTCCTAAAGCGATAGATATGCTTTGCCGTCAGGGGCGTATGCATCCGGGAGTGGCTTTTTTTCCCAATAAAGCATTTTATGCCGGAAAATTGGAGACTTTGGGATTACCTCATCAGTTGGAGCACATAGAGGCTCCGGTACGTTTTATCCCTTCGAAGCAAGATTTGGAGAGCGTTTCCGGAAAAACAAATAGATATGAGGCACAGATTGTCGCCGGTTTAGCCAAAGAGGTGTATCTGGTTCATGAAGAGGAATTTGATCCGAATCGAACGTTAGGGGTCATTACTCCTTATCGAAGTCAGATTGCTTTGATACGTAAAGAGCTTCAGGCATTGGCTATTCCTGCTTTGAGTAGGATTTCCATTGACACTGTGGAACGGTATCAGGGCAGCGAACGTGATGTCATTATTTATTCTTTTTGTGTGAATCACCTCTGTCAATTAAGGTTTCTGCCCAACCTGACAGAAGAGGACGGTGTACAGATTGACCGTAAGTTGAATGTCGCTTTAACGCGTGCACGCAAGCAGCTTTTTATCACAGGAGTCCCTGAAATATTAAGTCATAATTCTATCTATCAATATCTTCTGAAAACTATTTATTAGGGAAAAAAATACCACAGGCTACTTAGGTGTGTAGTCTGTGGTGAATTCTTTAATTAGGCATCAACCGGTTTGTATTTGGGGACCAATGCTTTCATGATAATCCAACCAACCAAATAAGCTACGGCACATACACAGAATATGATGAAGTAGCCGGCAGGTTTTCCTTCGAATCCCATAAAAGTCATATTCGTTTCTGCTGCATAGTCAAACAGTCTGCCAGATCCCATATTAATACAGAATGAACCTATACCACCTGCCATACCACCAATACCTACGATAGTAGCGATGGTGCTTTTGGGGAACATATCACCTACTACAGAATAAATATTGGCAGACCATGATTGGTGTGCCGCACCTGCAATACCGATAATAATGATAGGATACCAATATGAATAATTGCCTAAAGGTTGGGCAAACAATGCCAGCAGTGGGAACAAGGCAAAGATAAGCATAGCCTGCATACGGGCTGCATATGGATTCTTACCTGTTTTATTAATGATAATAGTAGGTAACTTACCACCATAAATAGATAACATGGTAATAGCATATAATACGAAAATCAACATTTGTGCGGTACCCGTATCTGAAGCGAAACCGTATACATCCGAAATATATGCCGGAGTCCAGAACAGGAAGAACCACCATACGCCATCAGTCATGAACTTACCGACAAATACAGCCCATGTTTGGGGAAATTTGAAACATTGCAAGAATGAAATCTTCTTGTTGTCGAAGTCGTTGGCAGCAGCTTGTTGTTCTGCTGATTCTTCAGGATTGTTGTTGTCTTGTTCAATATATTCCAGTTCGGCAGTATTCACGCGAGGGTTGACATTGGGTTTCTTATAGAGGAACATCCAAAGTCCCATCCAAATGAATCCTAAACCACCGATAACGATGAAAGCCATTTCCCATCCGTTGCCCACACCAATACTTTGGAAATAACGTGCCAAAGGAGGGATAGTGATCGGAGCGGCTAAAGCACCTACTGTAGAACCTGCATTAAAGATGGAAGTGGAATATGCACGGTCCTTTTTCGGAAAATATTCGGCTGTTACCTTAATAGCTGCTGGGAAGTTTCCTGCCTCACCTACACCTAATACGATTCGGGCAGCGATAAAGTAATAAACGCTGGTAATGGCGATAGTTGAAGCGACGGCTCCTGTTGCAGAAAGCATCTCTTCTGCGTTATGAATACCTAATGTTTCTTCGGTTGCCCAACCGCACAATGCATGAAGACAAGCTCCTAAGGACCAGACAAAGATAGCCCAGAGATAACCTTTTTTAGTTCCCATCCAGTCAATGAAACGACCGGCGAACAGGTTGGCAATGGCATACACTATAGAGAAAATAGCTGTGATATCTCCGTAATTCGAATCCGTCCAGTGAAATTCCGGAGCAATGAAGTCTTTCCAGGTTAGTGAAAGCACCTGACGGTCGAGGTAATTGACTGTAGTGGCAAAGAATAGCAGACCACAGATTATCCATCTGAAGTTTGTCATCTTCTCACCTACTTTTTGAAATGTACTCATGATAATAGATTTAATTATGTTTTTCTTATTAGACGCAAAAATAACCATTCTGTACCTATTCTCTATGCAAAAATTGGTGGAAAGCCTGTATAAATCCTGTCTCTTATACACATCTGACGCTGCCGACGAATAGCCTTGTGT
>OWIK01000698.1_pt1 | contig 10345 bp, 5 predicted proteins | sample 1732691 | NCBI WGS metagenome assembly OWIK01 (sample SAMN05065743, study PRJEB22554) | human gut metagenome | biome: ENVO:2100002; feature: ENVO:00000062; material: ENVO:00002003 | host: Homo sapiens | place: USA | reverse complement strand
GCTATTCGTCGGCAGCGTCAGATGTGTATAAGAGACAGGAATATATTGATGAAAAAGGTCGTTTGGGTTATCGGACAGACCACCCTTATTTTTGGATTGCTCAAACGGCCAACACAATGGTAGGCTATCTCTATATTGAACACTATCATTATGTAAAAGTCGGCACGCCACATTGGTGGATTAGCAAACATCGTGAAAATGGCATCAATTTTCTTAGTATGAAAGAAGTGAAACAGATTTCTTCAATTTTGAATAATGATGAATTATTGAAGAATTTGTATAAACTGATGGCTTTATCAGAGCATTTAGTCAATAACAAGAATACACAAGCATATCATGTTTACAAAGTGACATCAGACTTATTGGAAACGCTTGTCGGGCATGAGCTATTAATAGCTAATTAATACGTGTGATTATGAGTCTTAAAACAAGACCGCCGCCTATAAAATAACCACAATTACCCAATTGTGGTTATCCAATGTGACAAAAATTCTTCTCTTGCACGATTATACCGTAAGTTTGCAACGAATTTACGACAATGAAACGATTGTCGTGACTGCGCACGACACTTTTAAGGTGACGCAATCGGTTAGTGGTAAATTTGCAAACAGAAACAACGCAGCTATCCTCACGGCTGAAAAATATAACCCCGCCATTGGTAAGAAGTGAGGAGCTTGCCTTTGGTGGGGTCTAATTTTTAAAACTGTGTAAAAGTATGAATAATATTCAGATTTTCCAAAATGAGCAGTTCGGAAAAGTGAGAATTGCTATGAATGAGAATGAAGAACCGTTGTTTTGTTTGGCAGATGTTTGCGCTGTGATTGGCATAAAAGATACTTCAAGGTGTGCCAGTCGTTTAGATGATGATGTGCGTCAAACGCACCCCATAAAAGATAATTTAGGTAGAACACAACAAGCGACATTTGTTACTGAAAGCGGTTTGTATGATGTTGTCATAAGAAGTGATAGCGAAAAAGCAAAACCGTTTCGCAAATGGGTTACAAGCGAAGTTTTGCCCTCAATCCGCAAACATGGTGCATACATGACGCAAGAGACACTTGAAAAGGCTTTGACCTCACCCGATTTTCTGATTCAGCTTGCAACCAACTTGAAAGAAGAAAAACAGAAGCGTATCGAAGCCGAACAGAAGATTCAGAAAGATGCACCTAAAGTCCTTTTTGCCGATGCCGTTTCAACTTCTCAACGTTCTTGCTTGGTTGCTGAATTAGCAAAGATACTGCAACAAAATGGAGTGAATATCGGTCAGAATCGTTTGTTTAGCTGGATGCGCGAGAATGGTTATCTTTGCCAAAAGGGTGACTACTACAATCAGCCAACGCAGAAAGCTATGAAATTGGGGCTTTTTGAATTGAAGAAAACCACCATCACCAAGCCGGACGGCTCTGTATTGGTCACTACTACTACCAAAGTGACTGGTAAGGGGCAAATTTACTTCGTAGAAAAGTTCTTAGGTAAAGATGCTGCTTAAATAATAATGCGCACCTCGTTAAGTCGGGGTGCGCTATTTATATAAACTAAAATCATTTTATATATGGCAAAACTTATATTTCGCATACAGTCAGACTGGGAAGAAGTTGTAAGACTTCGTAATGAAATTGCAAAATTAAAGCAGGAGTTAATGAGCATGGATGGCACGCAGTCTCCTGCTGCTTTCAAGGCTTTGAATGCCCAACTTGCTGCATCCAACCAAAGATTGGATGAGTTGGTGACTAATGCAGCCAAAGCTGGAGCGGAGATGGAAACGGGATTCAAAAGGAAAATCTTCGATGCTTCTCAGGTAGTGAATGGATTGTCGGAAAAAATAACATTTCAACGTGGAACTATCCAACAATTGAAAAATGAGTTAGTAGGATTAAAAGACAAGTATCGTGAAGCATTAAAACAGGATGGTGATACTTCTTCCTTAGAAGCTAAAATAAGGTCTACAAATGAAAAATTGAAAGAGCAAAAAAGTTCTTTATTTAACCTTACCCAGGAACAGGCTAACGCCCGCTTGTCAGTAAAGAAGCTCCGCGATGAATATGCTTTGTATCGGCAAGATGGTGAAAAAAATGTAGATGTAACTAAGCAGGTGGAACAAGCCATGTCTAATATGGGTAAGAAACTGCTGGGAGGTTATTCAATCAAAGAATTCTTGTCAAGTATGATTCGTGTTCGTGGCGAATTTCAATCCATGCAGACCGCTATTGAGACTATGGTTGGAAAGGATATGGCAGGGCAACTGATTCCGCAAATCAAGGAGCTGGCTAAGATTTCTCCACTTACTATGTCAGATATGGTTGGAGCAGAAAAGATGATGCTTGGATTTAACATACAAGCAGAAGACACTATCAAATACTTGAAAGCCATTAGTGATATTTCTATGGGGGAATCCAGTAAGTTCAATTCGCTAACTTTGGCATTTTCACAGATGTCAGCAGCGGGTAAACTTATGGGGCAGGATTTGAATCAAATGATAAACGCTGGATTCAACCCGTTACAGATTATCTCCGAAAAGACCGGAAAATCTATCGCAACTTTGAAAGATGAAATGTCCAAAGGTGCTGTTTCCGCTGAAATGGTTCAACAGGCATTCATTGATGCAACTTCCGCAGGTGGTAAGTTCTATAATATGTCTGAGAATGCCTCAAAGACTATCAATGGTCAGTTGTCTATGATGCAGGATGCTTTGGATTCCGTGTTTAACGAATTGGGAACAAAGTCGGAAAGTGTTATCATGGACGGTATTCAAATGACAACTTCGTTGATTCAGAATTATGAAACAGTAGGTAAGATCTTGGCTGGATTAGTGGTTACTTATGGTACATACCGGACCGCAGTGATGCTTGTTACTGCTGCCGAAAGTAAACATACTCTTGTGGAGATTGGACTTACCAATGCCCGTTTATTGGCACGAAAAGCGCAGTTAGCTTTAAACGCTGCAATGCTTACCAATCCTTATGTGTTGTTGGCAACGGCGGTTGTAGGGCTTGGAGCTGCCATGTGGGCATTATCCGACAGCACAACATCTGCTGAACGTGCTTTGGACTCGTACAACAAGAAAATAGAAAAACTCAACACGGACGAAGAAGATCGGAAACGTACTTTGGAAGGTCTTGTTAGCACCATTAATAGCGAGGTGGAAGCCGAGACCACTAAACTTAAAGCCTTAAAAGATATTGAGGAACTATATCCAGCACTCTTTAGGAAATATGTTGATGAGAAAGGCCATATACAGGATTTGACTGGTTTTTGGAAGGCATATAATGAAGAAGTTGTAAAATCCAGAACACTGTCAAAACAGGCTATAGTCGAGTCCTTGGAACAACAGATAAAAAGTGCGGAATGGGCTTATAATTTAGCTAAGAAGGAGAACAACCGTTCCGAAATGAAGGTTCAGGCACAGCGTATCGAAGACCTGAAAAATGAATTGGCAAACGCAAGAAAGGATGTCTTGTCAGAAATCAATGCCCAATTGGAAGTTGAGAACAGACAGGAAACACAAGAAACTACATATCAGGAGGATTTGGCAAATGCTAAAGTCGAATGGGAGAAAGCGAAAAAAGGGTACGAGGCCTTAATCAAAGATCAGACGGCTACATCGAAACAGGTGAAAGAAGCCAAAGATAAGATGGAGGCATCCGAAAAGACATACAAGGAGCTGGGCGGAGTAACCGGAAGCGCACTGACCAGACAGGAAAATCTAGCAAAAAAGCAAAAAGAAAATCAGGAAAAGCTGGACGAACAACTTCTTTCACTTCACCGTCAGAACCAACAGGATGAAATCAACCTGATGAGAGAAGGCACGGAAAAGAAGTTGAAACAGATTGACCTTGATTATCAGAAACAGATTGATGCGATAAGAAAACAGGAGGAAGAATGGAGCAAAGCCGGTAACGGTAAGCTGACCGACAAGCAGGCACAGAAAATTTCAGAAGCTTATACCAATGCCGAAAGTATGAGAGATAAAGATATTTCCGATGTAACTGAAGGACAGCTGAAAGCCGAACAACAGGCTTTGAACGACTACTTGAAAGAATATGGCACGTTCCAGCAGCAGAAATTGGCTATCGCCCAAGAGTATGCGGAAAAAATAAGGAAAGCACAGGAAGAAAACGGTGTTAATAGTGCACAAGTAAAGTTACTGGAGAAACAACGTGATGTTGCCATACAGAACAAGGAAACAGAAGCCATAAAAGCCAATATAGATTGGGTTACTGTGTTCGGTGAGTTTGGTTCCATGTTTTCCGACATGATAAAGCCCGCCTTGGACGAAGCGAAAAAATATGTACGGACTGACAAGTTCAAGAACTCCGATCAGGCAAGCCAGAAATCATTGATTGACGCCATCAGCCAGATGGAAAAGTCTTTGGGTGGTACAAGTGGAGTCAACTTCAAGAAACTTGGAGAGGATGTAAAAGCCTATCAAATAGCAGAACAGAATCGTATCAGTGCCATAGGGATTGAAACAGCTGCTTTGGAAAGACTAAAGAAATCACAGGATGATTACACCAAAGCGCAGAAGGGCGGAACGGAAAGTGAGAAACAAGCCGCAGCAAACGCTCTTGAAACAGCACGGCAGAATGCTGACATTGCATCCGCCAATGTGAAGACACAGACTGATATCGCCAATCAGGCCCAGCGTAATGTGACTGATACTGCCACCATACTGAAAGCAAGCATGGAAAATTTGTTGGGAGGCTTGCAGCAGATTTCATCCGGTGGATTGTATAACGCATATAGCGGAATTATCAAAACCGTGAACGGATTCAAGGATGTCATAGGAAAAACGTCAGAATCTCTTAAGGAGGTCCCCATTGTCGGATGGATTCTGTCCATCATTGACGTACTCAAAGACGGATTAAGTGATCTTGTCGGTGGTCTGCTTGATGCTGTTCTGAACGCTGTCAGTGGAATTATCGGTGATGTCTTGTCAGGGGATTTGTTTGTCACAATCGGCAAGTCATTGAGGAACGGCATAGGAAACATCCTGAACGCAATCTCATTCGGAGGCTTCAACTCCTTGTTTGGAATAGGTGGAAACGCCAAGGAAGTACAGGAAACGATAGACAGGCTGACGGACAGGAATGGAACTTTGCAAACGGCCATCGAGGATCTGACTGACGAGATGAAGGCAAGCAAGGGAATGAAATCGGTTGAATCTTACAGGGAAGCTGTAAAGTATCAGGAGGAAGTCAATAAAAACTATCTGCAAATAGCAAAGGAGCAAGCCGGATATCATAAGAGCCACGGCAGCTGGCAGCATTATCTGAAATGGACGGATGAAATGCTGGAACACGCAAGAAAAGCTACCGGCATGCAGGATTTCTCCGGCACCGATTCCTTGTGGAATCTGACCCCCGAACAGATGAAGGCTCTACGGTCGGACGTATGGTTATGGGATATCATGGAATCTTCCGGTAAGGGAGGTTACGGTGAGCGTGTTACCGACAAGCTGGATGATTATATAGAGCAGGCAGGAAAACTGGAAGAACTGACCGAAAGTCTTTATGAGGGCCTGATCGGAATGTCATTCGATTCCATGTATGACAGTTTTATAAGCAGTCTGATGGATATGGAGAAGAGTGCGGAGGATTTTGCTGATGACATATCCAAATATTTCATGCAGGCGATGCTGTCAAATGCCATCGGTGAACAGTTTAGTGACAAACTGAGGACATGGTATGATAAATTCGGTGAAGCCATGAAGGATGATGGTACGCTTGACAATAATGAGCGTAAGGAGCTGATGGATGAATACATGGGTTATGTGGACGAAGCCATGAAGCTCCGTGACGAGCTTGCCGCAGCAACCGGATATGACAAGATTTCGCAAGAATCAACATCCCAGTCAGCTTCATCCAAAGGTTTTCAGGTAATGAGTCAAGATACTGGCGAAGAGTTGAACGGTAGGTTTACAGCATTGCAGATTGCAGGAGAAGAAATAAAAAATCAGAATATTATTCAATCTCAATCACTTAATCTACTGACAGTAAAAGCAGATGCTCTACTTTCCATAAATACGGAAACAAGAAATATTGCTGATGATACGAGGAATTTGATAGCGCAATCTTATCTTGAACTGGTACAGATTTCAGAAAATACAGGGGCAATCGTCAAACCTATTCAACAGATGCAAAGAGATATAGCAGAAGTTAAAAAGAATACAGCAAAATTATAGTCTATGGATGAATTATTAATTAATGGCGAAAACGCTTATACAACATGGGGTGTGAGAATGGGAGAGGGGTTTCTTGATGTTATTGGGGCATCCGCTCCCATGAAGGATTTTATTGAGAACAAAAGCCGACTTGAACATGGGAAACGGGTAATAATCAATAATCCTAAAGTCGATGAGAGGGAAATAACTCTTTCGTTCACTATCGAGAGTAATTCTCAGTCTGATTATCAAGCAAAGAAGAAAGCTTTCTTTGATGAGCTGTATAAAGGTGTGGTTGATATTCAGATTCCTGCTAATAGTAGCGAGGTTTACCATCTTATTTATACTGGCAAGAGTGTCACTTACGCACAGAGTTTAGACCGAACTTTCGGAAAAATTTCAGCCAAGTTTAACGAGCCAAATCCGGCAAACAGAAGCTAATTCACGACATTGGTTTTATTGTCGTGTATGTGAGTGCTCAAAATTGGGCACTCTTTTTTTTATCCCCGAACTTTGAAGACATGGAACAAATCGACATCAAAGACATATCCGGTGCTATCCAGCTTACAACTCTGATCAATGAAGGCTGCAAGCGTAAGTTCACTCTGATGAAGGAGGATTACATCATGTTAAAGTTCTCCTTGGATAATCCCATATATTTCAAACTTGGCTCATACGTGGAATGTAACTTCGGATTGTTCGAGGTGTGCGACTTGCAGAAGCCCGCATTCAACACCAATACCGCCGGCTACGATTACGAATTAAGACTTGATGCCTATTACTGGAAATGGAAAAACAAAATCTTCAAATATACCCCGGAGACGACCGGACAGGAGGCGTCCTGGAACCTGACCGCCCCGCTTGACGTACAAGCCGGTATAGTCCTTAGAAATCTGAAAGCTCTTGGTTACACATACAAAGGACAGGATTTTGTTTTCTCCATTGACAGTACGGTAGAGAACAAGTCCCAGTTGATGAGTTACGACAACATCAACATCCTTGACGCTTGTTTTGAGATGGCGAAGAAATGGGATTGCGAATGTTGGGTGACTGAAAACATCATCCATTTCGGGCGTTGTGAGTCCGGTGACGCGGTGGATTTCGAGATCGGGAAAAACGTGCAGGAAATGTCACAGTCAGAATCCCAGTCCACCTATGCCACCCGTATCTACGCTTTTGGTTCCACCCGTAACATACCGGCAGACTACCGCCCCATTGACGAGACCGTGGTTGTGAACGGCGTGGTGCAGCGCAGGCTGATGCTTCCCGAAGGCACTCCTTACATTGACGCTTATCCTGATATGACTACCGAGGAAGCCGTCGAGCAGGTGGTTATCTTCGATGAAGTCTATCCTCGAAGAACAGGCATCATGTCGGATGTCACCACTATCGAAGTGACGGACAAGGTGGAGAATGAGGACGGCACAACCACCGAGGAAAAATGGAATGCCTACCGCTTTAGGGACACGGGTGTTAACTTTTCCGAGAAATATATCCTCCCCGGTCAGGAGCTGAGGATACGTTTCGCGTCCGGGCTTCTCAACGGTTTGGAGTTCGCCGTGAAGTTCAATCCTGAGGGAAAGCCGGAGAAATTGGAGGATGGCGGATGGAACCCTGAGGCACAGCTTTGGGAGATAGTCAGGAATGAGGACTATGGCAGACCGCTTCCCGGTGATGTACTCTTTCCCCAGGATGGAGATGAATATGTGCTTTCCGGCTGGGACAGCACGAAAATAACCGAACTTGGGCTTGTGGGTGCCGCCGAGCAGGAGCTGAAGGAAAAGACTGAAAAGTACGCTGCCAAATCCAAGATAGACCCGAGTACCTATGGCTGCACGATGATGTCAAATGACGCATACCGTGAGGATGGCATTCACAACCTCTACAGCATCGGTCAAAAGGTCAACCTTATCAACAAGGCTTATTTCGAGAACGGAAGGCAGTCAAGGGTTATCGGATTTGAATTCAATCTTGATTTAGCTTATGATTCCCCTATATATACTGTCGGGGAAACCGCCGCCTATTCTCGTATCGGGGAGCTGGAGGAAAAGGTTGAGAGCCTTACCCTAAAGGGACAGACCTATACGGGCGATGGTGGCAGCGGTGTGTATGTGATCGGAAGCCACGACTCCACCCCTGCGACAGACCATAACGTGTATTCCGCATTGCGCTCCTTAGTAATGTTCCTTCGTAAGGATCAAGCGGACGGAACAAATTTCTTATTGAAGTTCGGCAAGTTCATCGACTCCATGATTGCCGGTAAAGGTGCCGGTATCTATCCTGACGGGCGCGGTCAGTTCGAGCGTCTTGAGGTACGCGGCTCCGCAGTGTTCAAGGAAATCATCTATAACCGTCTGAACGCACAGGAAGGCGACACCTCATATTCCGAGAACGGAGTCATTGAGTCCGTGGCTTTAGAGAGCGACGGAACTTATACCCTGAAATTGCGCAAGCGCTGGGAGAATGACTTCACCGCATTCCAGGAGGGTGATATAGTGTACGGGATTGTAAACAACCTCTTTTCAACGGGGGAGTATTACGCCTCGTGGATGCGCGTGCTGTCCAAGAATGTCCCGGCCAACTCCATCTCGGTGTTGTCATACCCGGACAGTGAGGTGCCGGGCGGTAAAAACTATCCTCCCACAGAGTTGACGATCATTACCAGAAGAGGAAACGCCTTCAATGAGGACAGGCAAAGCTACTGGTATTTGTCCGCCACCACGGATAAATGTCTTGTCTGGCTGGAAGGAGTAACGAAGCCTGTCTTGGAACAGAACAACTATTACATGATATTGGGGCGTTTGCCCAATTTGGATTTGTTTGACAATCTCCCCGTCAACTATAAGCACTCGTACATATTCGCCCGTGCCGGCATCTTCGGTGAACTTTACCGGGTGGACTGGCAGGGACTGCCCGTACAGGAACTGGTGGACCGTGGCTTTTGGTCGGCCGAAGTCGCGTCCTCTGACAATCCTTACACCAATACGCAGGAGCGGGCGGACACGGTTTGGCACTACGGCTGCAAATGGAAGTGCCTGATGACGGGAACAGCCGACGAACCGCAATATGCGGCGGCCGGATGGGCGATGCTGGAAGGGAACCCGGAATTTACGATAGAGATCGGCAGCACAAAGGGGTGGTATTTTGATATCGAGACTTTTTCCACAACGCTATATATTACCGGCAAGCTGTACAACCGTGACGTGACAGATCATATACTTGACGCTGATGTGAGCTGGACGCGTGATACCGGGAATGTATCAGAAGATAACGCATGGGCGGTGAAGCGTGCCGGCGCCGGGAAAAATCTTCCTCTGACGATAGATGATCTCGGACCGAATTATACCAACATGCGGGTGTGTACGTTTAAAGCACAGGCGTTATTGCGTGACGGGCAGCAGTTTGAAGTGGCGGAGAATTTTGTAACATTTTAAAATGGTTTTATACAATGGCAACAAAGCAACGAAAAATAGAAATCAACTACCGGCTGTTACAAACCAGTTGTAACATCGAGGTGGTGGGCAGCGTGCCGGACATGCAGGTCTACCAGGCTGACAAAGCTGAATACACTCCGGACTATACGCTGACACCGCTGGTCCTGTTTCCGCGGTGCAACGCCACCGATCCGGAAGCGGTGACTAAAATCGGGGCGGTCAACTCCAGGCTGACCAACATGAAGTGGTACGAGCGCATCGGAACCACACGCACACTTATCACATCGACAAACACAGGCTACAGCATTACGGAGTCCGGTGACAGCAAGGGACAGATCACAATGAAAAAAAATGTCACCGTCCTAAAACCCGTCACGCTGGAGTTTTACGCGGAATATGCCGACACACGTACCGGACAGCTGTTTACTTTTCAGATGAGCCGTCTTGTCCGCGCGGTTGACGGTACGGATGCGATCCCCGTATTGACGATAGACAGCCCGTCCACGCTGGACTGGAACCCGGTGCGTGACATCACCGCACAGACCATCACGGCCAAACTGATGGTAGGCGACACGGACGTGACGGCTACGGGCAAATGCAAGTTCTTCTGGTACCGTCTGTTGTCTACGGGAGCGCTGGAGGCGATAACCACAGGAGCGGGTGACAACGACTGGGAGTTTGTATCACTGAACAAGAATGTATATCTGTCTCTTATACACATCTGACGCTGCCGACGAATAGCCTTGTGTAG
>OWIK01000689.1_pt1 | contig 10409 bp, 10 predicted proteins | sample 1732691 | NCBI WGS metagenome assembly OWIK01 (sample SAMN05065743, study PRJEB22554) | human gut metagenome | biome: ENVO:2100002; feature: ENVO:00000062; material: ENVO:00002003 | host: Homo sapiens | place: USA | reverse complement strand
CAAGGCTATTCGTCGGCAGCGTCAGATGTGTATAAGAGACAGATACGGCGTTGATCCGTCATGCGAAAATATTGAACGATCGTTCAATTTCCTGTGCGTAAAAAACCCCGCTGCACGCATGCTCGGGGAAGATAAGGTTGCATTGTACGTCAGGGATCAGTGCAACCCGTCATACTGGTACGGATTTGCCTGTTGAAACTGCAAAAGCTTGTTGCCACGACGCACCGCTTCCCGCTCCGCGTACATATGCAGCTTTTTTTATAATGCCCGCCAATTTTTCTATTTTTTATCCCTTCGGGCGCAGAGGGCCCACCTAGTGACTGCAGTACAGAAAAAACGGCCGGCCCAACGTTCGGGCGGCGGGCTCTGGAGCGCCGTTAAGTGGACGATAGCGATCGGCGCCGCCGGCGCACTTTCAGGCGTATTTCTCCTTATCTTCGTCTTTGCCTACATTTATCAGCAACTGCCCTCAATCGACGTTCTGACAGACTATCGTCCGAAAGTCCCGCTCCGCGTTTGGAGCGCTGAAGGACGACTCATTGGCGAGTTCGGTGAAGAGCGTCGTGATTTTGTCCGTATTGCCGACGTTCCCAAACATGTCAAGGACGCCATTCTCTGCGCGGAAGACGACGGCTTTTATGAGCATCACGGCATTGAAGTGATGGGGATTGCTCGTGCAGCAATCATCAATGTGCTCACCGGTCGCCGCGGTCAGGGCGGCTCGACCATCACGATGCAGGTAGCCCGCAACTTCTTCTTGACGACTGAACGCACATACACCCGCAAGCTCTACGAAATTGCGATGTCGTTCAAAATTGAAAACGAACTTACGAAGGATCAGATTCTTGAAATCTACATGAACCAGATCTATCTCGGACAACGTGCCTATGGGTTTGAAGCTGCCGCGAAAACCTATTTCGGCCGTCCGCTCGCAGAGATCTCCGTGGGGGAAGCCGCTACGATCGCAGGACTTCCGGTAGCACCCTCTGCCTATAACCCGATCGTTAATCCGACGCGTGCAACGATGCGCCGCAATTATGTTCTTCGCCGCATGTACGACTTAGGACGCATTGATGAACTTACCTATCAGACAGAAAAATCTCTGCCAATGGAAGTTCGTCGTGCCGTTGAGCCAAACGCAGTGAAAACGAGCGAACGCGCTGATTCGGATGTAGTCACAGCTCACTATGCCGCCGAACTCGCCCGTATGTTGGTTTATGACATCTTCGGCAATGAAACCTACTCGCGGGGTTTAAATGTCTACACAACGATTCGTATTGATCAACAGCGTGCAGCCGTGGAATCTGTACGCCGCCACTTGATTACCTACGATCGACGCTACGGTTACCGAGGCCCCGAAGATAAGATTGAGCTCGGCAGCGCGGACAATCAACCCAAAGCAATTCGGCGTGCGCTTGCAACTACGGCCTCATCCCCCTTCATGTTGCCTGCTGTGGTACTTGAAGCCAATCCGAAAAAAATCGTCGCCGCGATTTCACCCAACGAATCCGTTGAACTTGATGCCGAAAGTCTCAAATTTGGTCGACGCCATCTTGCCGCCAAACCTGCGAAGGGAATCGAACCGATTGTTCCCGGATCCATCATTCGCGTGATGCATCCGCTTAGCGGAAAAAATGCGGATCAGAAATGGACGCTTGCGCAGGTGCCTAAAGTTGAAACCGCTTTTGTTTCGGCGAACTTCATGACGGGAGCGGTAGAGGCACTCGTTGGCGGCTTTGACTTCAACCTCAACATGTTTAACCACGTCACGCAGGCGTGGCGTCAGCCGGGTTCAAGCTTTAAACCTTTCATCTATTCGGCAGCGCTGGATAAGGGTTTCACGGCCACAACCGTCATCAATGACGCGCCCATCATGATTGACCCAAAGCTTACCGGGAATAAACTTTGGGAACCGAAAAACTACGACGGCAAATTCGCCGGACCAATGCAGCTTCACAGCGCACTCGAACAGTCGAAGAATTTGGTCTCCATTCGTATCCTGCAGTCCATTACGCCTGCTTATGCACAGCAGTACATCGCGCGCTTTGGCTTTGCACCTAAGGATCATCCGGCCAATCTGCCGATGGCCTTGGGCGCGGGCAGTGTAACCCCCTGGCAAATGCTTGCGGGCTACATGGTTTTTGCCAACGGCGGCTATCGTGTGCAGCCTTATCTCATCGATCGAGTAACCGATGCCGAAGGCGCCACACTGATGCAAGCAACGAACCGCACGGCAGGAGACGCTTCCATCCGCGCTATTGATGAACGCAACGCCTTCGTGATGACCTCACTGCTGCAGCGTGTTGCCGAATACGGGACAGCGCGCCGAGCCGTGCGTGAATTGAAGCGCCACGACATCGCGGGCAAAACGGGCACATCAAATGATAGTCAGGACGCGTGGTTCTGCGGATTCGCCGGCAGTACCGCTGCCGTCGGCTGGATGGGATACGACACGCCTAAACCCTTGGGGTCACGCGAAACCGGAGGTGGTTTAGTGCTGCCCATCTGGATCGACTACATGCGTATTGCACTGAAAAATGAGCCCGAGACCTTGCGTGTACAGCCCGATTCCGTCGTTGAACGCGATGGCCTTTACTTCTATCGCGACCCCGTTCAAGGCGGTCCGGGTGAGTTTGGGATGACACCCGATACTGCAGTACAGGACTTAGTCCGCGACCAGATCTTCTAAAGACTTGCGGCGCCTCAGCGCCGATAGGCAGAACGCCTCGAGAATTCGAGGCGTTCTGTTTTTTCTGTACGGCGCAGTATTTGCCGCCCCGATACAATGAATCAATGTTTCAATGGGCGAGCAGCGCTTCTACAGCCTGACGGGCGGACGCTTCAAGCGTACGGCCATCCCGCGGGTTGATCCATCCTTGTGCGGTGGGTTCAAAGTGCATTCCGCCCAAATGCGATGCGAGCCAAATCTCCTGCATGGGCGTCTGAATGTTAACCACGATCTGAGCGCCGCTTTCGAGTTCGATCGAAAGAACGTTGCCGCTGCGCGTGCAGTCAGCATCCTCATAATCGTTCTCAATAAGGTCCTGCAAACGGTTTATTTCCGCATCTGCTCGTTCCAAAAATTCTGTTTCCGTCATTGACAGCTTAACCATGACTCCCACTCACTTGAAGACCCGCCGCACTACCGGCAACCAGCGATCCATCCGCGCTAAAGCGGCTCGAACAGCCGTTCTCGCTGCGGCGGCAGTGCAAATTATGCTCGCGCTTTCGGGCTGCGGCCTCAAGGGCGACCTTTATATGCCTAACGACGAGCCGATGCCGACAGCTCCTTCGCATTCTTCGGAGATGGCGCGATGACCGCAGAAACACATATTCGCCCTGACTCACTCTCAAACGGAACAGGTTTTTACCGCAACGCCTCAAATGAACTGTGCTGCGAGGACACCTTGCTCTCCGACATTGCTCACCGCTGGGGCACGCCGACATACGTCTACTCTCGTGCGGCCATTACCGAACGTTGGAATGCCTACGAGACAGCTTTCGGCACCGCGCCCCACCAAATCTGCTATGCGGTGAAGGCGGCCTCTACCAAAGGCATCCTTGAAGTACTCGCCGCTCTAGGCGCGGGCTTTGACTGCGTGAGCGGCGGCGAAATTCTGCGCGTTCTCGCTGCCGGCGGAGACCCCAAAAAAATCGTCTTTTCCGGCGTTGCCAAAACCCCTGCAGACATTGCCTTTGCATTGACTGCCGGTATTAAGTGCTTCAACATTGAAAGCCCTGCTGAGCTCGACCGAATTGCAAACACCGCACGAAATCTCGGTCTCAAAGCCCATATCTCCGTACGTGTGAACCCAAATATCGACGCTCACGTAGATCACCATGTAGCTACCGGTTTAGGGGACAGTAAGTTCGGCGTGAAGCTTACCGATGTGATTGCGCTCTATCAAAAAGCTGCTGAACTTAAAGAAATCGAAATCGAAGGGATCTCCTGCCACATTGGCAGTCTCGTCGAATCCACTGCACCTTACATGTCTGAGATCGAAGTGCTTTCGGTTTTCGTGAACGAGCTGCTTGATCGCGGCATCGCTTTGAAGCATTTCGACATTGGCGGCGGCGCCGGCGTGGCTTACAAAACCGACGAAAAAACGCTGGATCCGTCGGAGCTTATCCCTGCTGTTGTCGCACAAATCCGCTCGCTCGTAAAAATTCCGGATATTGAAATTCTCATAGAACCCGGCCGCTCCATCATCGCTCAGGCAGGCGTACTCCTCACGCGCGTGGAATACTTGAAATCCGGACTCTTTGAACGCAACTTCTGCGTCGTGGATGCCTCTATGACTGAACTCGTTCGACCTGCCATGTACGGCAGTTACCACGAAATTGAGCCGGTTTCACCACGCAGCGATATCGAGCCAGAGTGCCTCAATATCGTAGGAGGCGTCTGTGAATCTTCCGATATTCTCGGCAGCGACCGTGAATTAGCTGTAGCGCCTGGCGATCTGCTCGCCATTCGCACCGCTGGCGCATACGGCATGTCAATGGCCTCTACATACAATTCTCGTCCGCTGCCTATGGAAGTGCTCGTTGACGGTGCGGTCATTCGTCCGCTGCGCCGGCGCATGACCGCGCTGGATTTGCTCTCCAATGAGTATGACCTCGGGCTTGTACAAGCTTCCATTCCGACAGACGAGGTGAAAACACTCTTCACTCAGGCTCAAACATACAGCGAGCCCCCTGAAGATCACGACAACAAATAGTCAATCTGCCTTAAAATGACTCAACGCCGGATTCCGCCAAAGGAATGCGGCGTTTTTTGTGCCCGCCGCCAACGCCGGCACGCCACCTCATTGACCATTTAGGCGACCATGCACATCGAAAACACGCTTCGACTTGATTTCAAAGACGTCCTCATCCGCCCAAAGCGCTCAACGCTGACGAGCCGCAGTGAAGTGGATATCACACGTGAATTTAAGTTTCGCCACTCACCTATCCGCTACAAGGCGATTCCCATCATCGCCGCCAACATGGACACCACGGGTACCTTTGAAATAGCCCGGGCACTGGGGCGTCACGATCTTAGTACTGCACTTTGCAAGCATTATGCTGTTGACGAGTATGTTGCCTTCTTTTCTGAGCTTGAAGCAAAGCACACCGCTTTTTACTCACTTGGCATCACAGAGGCTGACTGGGAAAAATTCCTGATGGTACGCAGCCGCTGTCCGAAAAATGCAATTCAGTATCTTTGCATTGATGTCGCCAACGGCTATACCGAAACTTTCGTCTCCTTCGTCAAAAAGGCGCGTGAAGCCTGTCCTGATGCCGTCATCATGGCGGGCAACGTGGTCACCGGCGATATGACTGAAGAGCTTATTCTTGCGGGCGCAGACATCGTCAAGGTGGGCATTGGTCCTGGGTCCGTCTGCACCACCCGCAAGATGACGGGCGTAGGGTACCCTCAACTCTCTGCCATCATCGAATGTGCCGATGCCGCACACGGTCTTTCGGGCCGTATCTGTGCTGACGGGGGCTGCACTGTGCCTGGCGACATCGCTAAGGCGTTTGGCGGCGGTGCTGATTTCGTAATGTTGGGCGGCATGCTTGCCGGTCATGATGAATCCGCCGGAGAATTAGTCGAAGTCGACGGCAAACCTTATAAGCGGTTTTACGGAATGAGCAGCAAAAACGCAATGGATAAGTACGCGGGCGGCGTTGCTAAATATCGCGCAGCAGAGGGAAAGTCCGTCCTTATCCCTGCTCGCGGTCCCGTTGAAGACACGGTTCAGGCCATCCTCGGCGGCGTCCGTTCCGCTTGTACGTATGTCGGGGCGCGTCGTCTGAAGGAGCTTACGATGCGGACGACTTTTATTCGCTGCTCCATGCAGACCAACGATATTTATGGTCAAGCGCTCTAACAACCTCGCGGTGCTGCGGCTGCCGGAGAAATTTGGCGGCCGATTATCAGCATTCATGCCGCAGTAAGATGGGGAATCTAAGATAATTACGGCATTTCTTTCAACCCGAGTAATAGACCGTGAGCCTTTTTGATTCCGCCCGCTTTCAGATCTCTGCCGCGAAGCTCTCGGGGCTCCCTACGGAGCTAGAACCCGAGATTGCTTTCGCAGGCCGCTCCAATGCGGGAAAATCGACCACCATCAACGTATTAACACGCCAAACGCGACTGGCATTCGCCTCAAAAACACCTGGGCGCACACAGCTTGTCAACTTCTTTGAGCTTTCGCGAAAGATTGACGGCGGACGTAATCGTGTTGTTGTCGGTCGTCTCGTCGATCTCCCGGGCTACGGTTTTGCAAAAGCCAATGAGGCCGTGCGCAGCTCTTGGTCTGATCTTGTTGGCGGCTACATTGCCGGACGCCGGCAGCTTCGCGGTTTGGTAATCGTGATGGACTCACGCCGTCCTTTCATGCCGACTGACGAATGGCTCATTGAGTTCATGAAGCAGCGACCAGAAGTGAAGATGCTCTGGTTACTCAATAAGTGCGACCAGATCAAAACGCAAGAGCGCCGCACGACGCTGCGCGCCGTTGAAAAACGCGCTGCAGAATTTGGTGATCGCGTAACTGTACAGTTCTTCTCGGGCTTGAAACGCGAAGGCGTTGACGAACTTGCCAAAACGCTTGAAACGTGGCTGAACCCGGCAACTACGGCAATACCGCCGACTCCGGCAGCTGCAAAGCAATAATCATTTTCCTGCTGCCGATCCGCGGACCGACAGACTTTCTACCTTCCCAAGGACATTTGAAATGCAGACTCTTGGTGCCTATCCGATGGTGCGCATGCGCCGCATGCGCCATGACGATTTCTCCCGTCGCCTGATGCGTGAGAACGTAGTGACCCCGAACGACCTGATCCTTCCGGTCTTCGTGATGGAAGGCAAGGCTCGCCGTGAACCCGTGCCGAGCATGCCCGGCGTCGACCGCCTGACCATTGACGAACTGCTCAAGGTTGCCGGTGAGTGTGTCGAACTCGGCATCCCGATGATCGCACTCTTCCCCCATATCGAAGATGCTCTTAAAACACCCGACGGCCGCGAAGCTGCCAACCCAGACGGTTTAATTCCACGCAGTGTTAAGGCTCTGAAAGCAGCATATCCCCAGCTTGGCGTGATGTGCGACGTGGCGCTCGACCCCTATACGACGCACGGCCAGGACGGCCTTATTGACGAAACGGGCTACATCCTCAACGATGAAACCATCGAAATGCTCGTCCGGCAGGTGATGGCTCAGGCCAAGGCTGGTGCTGACGTCGTAGCCCCTTCAGACATGATGGATGGCCGCATCGGCATTATCCGCAAAGCCCTTGAAGATGAAGGCTTGATTCACACCCGCATCATGGCTTATTCGGCCAAGTATGCTTCGTCTTACTATGGTCCGTTCCGCGACGCTGTCGGATCCGCTTCGAACCTGGGCCGCTCCAATAAGGCCGTCTATCAGCAGGATCCTGCCAACGGCAACGAAGCTCTTTGGGAAGTGGGACTCGATCTGGCCGAAGGCGCCGATATGGTGATGGTCAAGCCGGGCGTTCCTTATCTCGACGTTCTCTGGCGTGTGAAACAAGAGTTCGGGGCACCGACCTTCGCCTACCATGTTTCCGGCGAATACGCGATGATTAAGTTTGCCGCAGCGGCAGGCGCCATTGACGAGAAAAAGATTACGTTTGAGACGATGGTTTGCTTTAAGCGTGCAGGGGCCGACGGTATCCTGACGTATTGCGCACTTGATGTTGCCCGTTGGATTAAAGAAGGCTACAACTACTGATCCTTTCAGTTAAGTGCTTGAGCAGCAGCCCGTATTCTTTGGAATACGGGCTGTTCTTTTTTTTCATAGAGAATCCTTAAAGCGCCGAAGTTCTCGCCCTTCTTTTTTGGTAGGCCGCCCTTTGCGGGCAACGGACGGCTCAAAGGCGATTTTCGCCGCTGCAGCTCGAGCTTCACGCATCGTTTTGCTTTCCTGCGTTTCGCGATATAACTTTTGCGCAACCGCGGCCGGACCGCGTGTGTTGGAAAGACCTTCTACATACACCTTGAATACTTCTTCGCCTCGACGAATCTCAAGTAAGTTACCCGGGCGTATGGAACGCGATGGTTTTGCGCGTGAACCATCAACCAGCACACGGCCAAGAGAAACCTCCTCCTGCGCAGCAGAACGAGTTTTAAAGAACCGTGCTGCCCAAAGCCATTTATCGATACGCATTTCATCCATGATGCGCCCCTCTAGATAATGAAAGACCCGCTGCCGGACAATGCCGTTCAACGGGTCTTGACTTATTCGTTGGGAAGTCGATCACCTCCCTTTGAATACAGCGAAATTATTCAGCCTTGGCTTCTTCAGCAGCGGGAACTTCTTCAACCGCGACGGCATGCTCAACGAGTTCCATGTAAGCCATCGGAGCATTGTCGCCATTGCGGAAGCCCATCTTCAGGATGCGGGTGTAGCCGCCCTGACGATTGGCGAAACGCGGGCCAACCTGATTGAAAAGCTTGACGACAACATCGCGATCACGAAGACGATTGAAAGCCAGACGCTTGTTGGCGACGGTCGGTTCCTTGGCGAGCGTGATCAGGGGCTCAACGACGCGGCGCAGTTCCTTGGCCTTAGGCAGGGTAGTGCGAATAGCTTCGTGCGTAATGAGCGAGCAGGCCATGTTGCGAAGCATGGCAGCACGGTGAGCCGAAGTACGGTTGAGCTTGCGATAGCCGTGATGGTGACGCATTTTTAAATCCTTGAATCTATGAAAAATATGAACCGTTTCCAAAATAGAAACGGCTCTGCTAGGACCCTCCCCATCATCTTCTATCTTCAACGGAGTGAAGCGGCCGGGTGGGGATCCATGCGAAAGGCGCGATTTTATATCATCGCGCCTTTCCACTTCAAGCTGAAAGCTTGAAAAAACGAAAATCAACGTTCCACATTGACACCGGCAGGCGGCCAGTTCTCGAGCTTGCTGCCGAGCGTGAGCCCATGAGCCGCGAGCACTTCCTTGATTTCATTCAAGGACTTGCGGCCGAGGTTCGGCGTCTTGAGCAGTTCATTTTCGGTGCGCTGGATAAGATCACCGATGAAGTAGATGCTTTCAGCCTTGAGGCAATTGGCGGAACGAACGGTAAGTTCCAGATCATCAACCGGGCGAAGCAGGATCGGATCGAGCGGCGGCGGGTTGTTGGCTGCGTCTTCAGGCTTAATGCCATCCGTGCCCTGTTCGGGGTGGATCGCACCAAAGACGGCGAGCTGATCCTGAAGAATGCGCACTGATTCACGCAATGCTTCTTCCGGTCCAATGGCGCCATTGGTTTCGATCGTCATTTCAAGCTTGTCAAGATCCGTACGCTGAGCAACGCGCGCAGCCATCACCTGATACGCCACACGAAGGATCGGCGAGAAGGACGCATCCATGATGATGCGGCCAATTGAAGACTTCGAATAGTCGTCACGGAAAGCACGGACATCACCGGGCTGATAGCCACGACCCTTTTCAATCTTGACCTGCATCTCAAGGCGGCCACCGGAAAGATGGGCGATGACATGATCCGGATTGAGCACCGTAACATCATGAGGAAGATCAAAATCTGCAGCAGTGACGACGCCGTCGCCGTCCTTGCGCAACATGATCGTCACTTCGTCACGCTTCTCGAGCTTGAAAACGACACCCTTCAAATTTAAAAGGATATCGACGACATCTTCGAGAACGCCATCAATCTGGGAATATTCGTGGACGATGCCCGTAATCTGAGCTTCCGTCGGGGCAAAGCCGACCATGGAGGAAAGCAGAATACGGCGCAGGGCATTGCCAAGGGTATGGCCGTAGCCACGCTCGAACGGTTCGAGCGTAATGACTGCACGGTTGGGGTTGCTTTCATCGACAGAAACGTCGACGCTGGTGGGCTTCAGGAGAGCGGTATTAGCCATCTCTTGTGGTTCCTTTGTGTTCAATACCCTCGGCTCGTTACACCGATAAGGCTGAAAAGGCGATAGTCGGATCCATATGGAATCCGAATCAATGCATTTTAATGCATTGAGAAGCTGCATTTTTTCACTGCGGCTTCACAATGCACCCTCTCCAAAACGAGAAGGATGAGAAAACGCGACTGTCCGAAGACAATCGCGTTTTCCGTCGTGTGGGATCGATCTTTTTCGATCCTCGGCCAATGCTTGAAGCATCCGACCGAGGATTCTCCCAGATCAGCGGGAGTAGCGTTCGATAATGAGCGCTTCGTTGATTTCCGGGGCGATTTCATCGCGAGCCGGAGCGTTCTTGAAGGTGCCGGTGAACTTCTTAGCGTCCACTTCCACCCAAGCCGGGAAGCCGTTCTGCTGTGCGAGCTCGAGAGCTTCAGCAATACGAACCTGCTTCTGGGCCTTTTCGCGGATGGTGATCACATCACCAGCTGTCTCTTATACACATCTCCGAGCCCACGAGACATGCGCAGATCT
>OWIK01000688.1_pt1 | contig 10424 bp, 10 predicted proteins | sample 1732691 | NCBI WGS metagenome assembly OWIK01 (sample SAMN05065743, study PRJEB22554) | human gut metagenome | biome: ENVO:2100002; feature: ENVO:00000062; material: ENVO:00002003 | host: Homo sapiens | place: USA | reverse complement strand
ACAAGGCTATTCGTCGGCAGCGTCAGATGTGTATAAGAGACAGGTATTGGATTTGCCTACACCACCCTTGCCGCTTGTAATGGTAATAACACGGGCCGGTTCTATATAATTTTGATTACGTTGCTTAATAACATTTCTAAGCTGCTGTGCCTGGTCCATTATTGTCTGCCTCCGAGTAATTGTTTGACAATCTTTTGTGTATCAAATACCTCTATATCATCCGGAACGTTTTGTCCATTCGTGACATATGATATACCGGCATCAGAGTATAGCTTTATATTTAACAAATTGCCATATGATGAGGTTTCATCAAGCTTTGTAAATATCAGCTTGTAATCGTCAATATCCTTATAGGAATCAATTATAGATATAAGATCCCTGTACTTGGTTGTAGCACTTAAGACGAGATATACCGACTTCTCATATTCAGGTGATAGACCTGCAAGAAGTGCTCTCATATCATTCCGCTGTGTCTCGTTCTTGTGTGAAAAGCCCGCTGTATCAACAAAAATCACATCTGCCTGCTCATATTCAGCCACCGCACTATTTAACTCTGTGGCAGTATAAATGACAGACAAAGGTGTATCCAGAATATTTGCAAATGTACGTAACTGGTCTGTTGCAGCTATTCTGTATGTATCAGCAGTGATAAATGCGATATTTTTATTATAATTAACCTTGAATTTTGAAGCAATTTTAGCAATTGTGGTTGTCTTGCCAACGCCTGTCGGTCCGACAAAGAAAACAACTCTTGGTTTTTTGCCGTTTACCTTTATAGTTTCAGGCTGACCAAATCTTAAAATGAGTTTCTGGTATACATTTGATAAAATCACATCGAGACTGTTACCGGGACGTAGGAATTTCTCGATTTCATCAAGAATTTGGTTGATATATTTCTCATCCACCTCATTATCCAGCAGTGTCTTGTATAAAATGCGGACAAATTTAAGTTCCTGTGCACTTTGAGGCTTTGAAGGCTCCTTATTTTGAGGTTTATCAAATGTGCTTTCCATCATTTTGGCAATGGAATCAAGCTCCTTGATTTCCTGTTCAATATCGCTGGTCTGTTCAGCCGCCTTTGGGGCTGCCGGTGCAGGTGTAGGTTTTAAGGTCTCAGATGCAGATTTTGGGGCGAATGAAGGCATCTTTATTTCTTCATCTGCCTTGTAATCAATTTTACCCGGGAGTGTAGTCCTTGCAAGCTGCGAGGTCGTTATTGTCTGTGTCTGTTTTTTTTCATCCATAGCCGCAGTCACCTCATATGTTGAGCTTTTGAATATACCAAATAATCCCTTTGGCTTAATCTCCTTGATATTCATAATCACAGCATTTGGACCAAAGGCCTGCTTTGCACATTCAATTGCTTCTTCTTTTGTTTTTCCAGTGAATTTGTTAATAGTCATTTATGCAGTCACCATTCCTACCGACTGAAGCTCAACATTTGATTCAACCTCATTGTAGGATAACACAATGAGATCCTTGAAATAATCCTCAGTCATTTTCTTAAAGTACATTCTAACAATTGGAGATGTAATAATAATAGCACTCTTTCCCAAACTTTCCAACTTACCAATTTCTGTTTCAACAGATTTGATAATAGCCTTTATCCTGTCAGGATCAAGAGAAAGGTAAGAGCCCTGCTCTGTCTGCTTAACAGATGACATAATTTCCTGCTCCACCGCAGGGTCAAGTGTGATGACACTTGTGGTCTCATTTGCAGGAAAATACTTACTTGATATAGCTCTCTTTAAGCCCTGGCGCACGTATTCCGTAAGTACATCTGTATCCCTGGTGGTCTGTGCGTGATCGGCAAGCGTCTCAAAAATTGTAAGCAGATCCCTAATAGAAATTCCCTCGCTCAAAAGATTCTGAAGCACCTTCTGAATCTCACCAAGACCAAGCAGCTTTGGTATGAGTTCGTCCACAATGACAGGATTTGATTCCTTGAGATTGTTGACCAGATTCTGTACATCCTGTCTGGTGAGAAGCTCTGCAATATGAGATCTGATAACCTCAGTCAGATGAGTAGCTATAATCGATGGCGGATCTACAACTGTATATCCAAGACTCTCAGCACGCTCTCTTTGACTTTCCGTAATCCATATGGCCGGAAGATGGAATGAAGGCTCAAATGTAGGAATACCTGTTATCTCCTCCTCCACATAGCCCGGATTCATAGCCATGTAGTGATCAAAAAGTATCTCACCTTCTGTTACCTGTATGCCCTTTATCTTGATGATATACTGATTAGGATTAAGCTGTATATTATCCCTTAATCGTATGATAGGTACGACAGTTCCAAGCTCTAAAGCAATCTGTCGCCTTATCATTACAACTCGGTCAAGCAGATCCCCTCCCTGATTTACATCTGCAAGAGGAATGATACCATAGCCAAACTCAAGCTCAATAGGGTCAACCTGCAGCAGTGAAACGACATTTTCGGGTTTTCGTATTTCCTCGGCATCGCTTTCAGCCTGTGCGGTCTCATCCTCTATGCTCTCAATACCGGCTTTTTTATCCAGATTTTTACCTGTTACAAAAAAAGCCACCGCAAGCCCAATAAAGAGCCACCACTCATTGCGAAGAGGTGTGAGTATACCTAAAACCACAAGTACAATTGATACAATATAAAGCACCTTGGCTGTGCCAAAGAGCTGGCCTAAAAGCTCTCCTGAAAAATCATTCTCATTGGAGCCTTTTGTGACAAGAATACCGGTCGAAAGAGATATAAGTAAAGACGGTATCTGTGAAACAAGTCCGTCTCCGATTGTGAGCAGGCCAAACTTCTGTATAGCCTCATTTGCATCAAGCCCCTGGAACATAACACCCATTATGGTGCCTCCAACCAGGTTGATAAGTGTAATAATAATACCGGCTGCTGCATCTCCCTTTACGTACTTTGTAGCACCATCCATAGCTCCGTAGAAGCTTGACTCCTTCTGGATTTTATCACGGCGAGCCTTGGCTTCCTTGTCAGTAATGGCTCCTGTGTTTAAGTCGGCATCAATAGCCATCTGTTTGCCGGGCATAGCATCGAGCGTGAATCGTGCAGTTACCTCAGCAACACGCTCAGATCCCTTGTTGATAACAACAAACTGGATGATAATGAGCACTATAAAAACGATTGCACCGATGACTAAATTACCTCCACCGACGAATTGACCAAACACATTTACAACCACACCCGGGTTTCCGGTTGATAAAATAAGCCTGGTAGATGAGACATTAAGTGAAATCCTGAATATAGTCGTAAACAGTAATAGTGTCGGGAAAAATGACATATCAAGCACTTCTTTTACAAAAAGCACCTTAAAAAGAATGATGAGTGCTATTGAAAGGTTGAATGCAAGCATAACATCTAACAGGAAGGATGGAATAGGTATGATAAAAAACAAAATAGCACATAACAGATATAATCCAACACCTAAATCTGTCTTTTTTAACATATTCTATTCCTCCTTTCCGTTAAATCACGGACTGCATATATAAAGTCCGTATTTATCTTTTTGTTTTATAATAATAAATTAATCTAATTATTTTCCTTGTAAATCATGGCAAGTATTTCCGCAACTGACCGATAAAGCTCAGGCGGTATCTCAGCTCCAAGATCCACATTGTGAAAGAGCATTCGTGCAAGAGGTTTATTCTCGACTATATGGATATTATTGTCTCTTGCTATTTCCTTTATTTTCTGCGCCACATAATCCTGACCCTTTGCGACCACTACCGGAGCATCATTTTTTTGAGCATCGTACTTTACTGCAACAGCAAAGTGAGTAGGGTTGGTGATGACAACATCAGCCTTTGGCACATCCTGCATCATCCTTCGCTGTGAAGCCTCCTGCATACGTTTACGCTGCTGACCCTTAATGGCCGGATCTCCCTCTGTATTTTTAAACTCATCCTTGACCTCCTGTTTGGTCATCTTCATATCATTGTTAAACTTGTGCTTATTGTAAGCAAAGTCAGCAATACCGACTATCATATAGACAATACTGATCTTAAGACCGGTATTTATGATGATATCACCAATCAGTACTATTGCCTGTTTGAGCGGAAGCTCATAGAGTATAAATATATCATTCTGATGTGATTTAACAGAGGAATAAGCCACATACATAATGATTCCTACCTTTAGTACAGACTTAAGAAGCTCAAAGATGGAGTCCTTTGACAGTATCCTCTTAAATCCGTTTATGGGATTAAACTTGCTAAGCTTTGGAGCCATAGGCTTAGTGGATATTTTAAATCCAACCTGGATGATACTCACGAGAATCGTGATTACAACTCCGAAAGCAAAAAACGGCAGCACAGTCAGTAAAAACTGAAGTATTACATTATTTAAATAATGCGTGACCGAAACAGATGAAATCTGCTCCTGTGACTCCTTTAAAAAGTCAGGCATTTTTTTATATACAGTAGAAAACAATCCAATCAGATTGCCCCCTACAAAGGATATAAATATCTTTAATACTAAAAACAGCACTATAAGATCAAAGGCAGCTGTAAGCTCCTTGCTTTTTGCTACCTTGCCCTCTTCCCTGGCATCCTTTAACTTCTTTTCAGTTGCCGGCTCTGTTTTCTCGCCGCCCTCGCCATCCTGTGCAAACCATTGCAGATTGTAGCACAACACTGTATGCAATTTGGAAAATTCATCTAAACTGTCAGTACATTCCATCAATTATCGAAACCACCATAGTCTTAATTTCTGTAATAATAAAATTAGCAATGTTCGGAATTAGATATACTATCAAAAATAATACAATAAATCCTGCTATAATTTTTAACTGGATACCTACAGAGAACATATTCATCTGAGGCGCAACCTTTGCCATGATTCCCAGTATACAGTTCATTATCATCATGCACGCAAAGACCGGAAGAAATATCCTGAAGCCTATTACAAACATATCGCCCATATACTTAGTCATGGTAGAGAGCATATTGTCAAATTGAAACTGTGCACCTCCAAGCGGTACAACTGAAAAGGAGTCACAAACTGCCCTTATAAGATATGTGTGCATATCAGATACAAGAAGCAGGACAAGAACTACGTAATAGTAGAAATTACCTGTAACTGTTGTCTCTGAATTCATCGATGGATTGAATTCTGTTGCCATGGACAGACCTATATCCATATCAATCAGATTTCCCGCAAAAATAACAATGGAATTACATATATTGGCCGCAAAACCTATGAGCAGTCCTGTAATTCCTTCTTTTACGACCAGTACAGCAAAACCTACTGCACTGACATAGGAAAGCTGTGGTCTTTCTATGATATTGTACATAAACAAAGCAACAAAAGCTGATAAGCCGGTCTTGACACGTGCCGGAACCGCATTATCTCCAAAAAACGGAGCTATGTACACAAATGATGCAATACGCACCAGAATCAGCAAAAAATATTCAAAATTTGCAATAGAAAAAGAATAATTAATCATATATCATCCTATCCCATGCTTATATAATAACTGAATTTGGACCACAAATCAGTCATAAATCCGGACATAGTGTCGAGCATCCATGAGCCACAGAGCATCATCACAAGAAAAATTGCAATTATTTTTGGCACAAATGTAAGTGTCTGCTCCTGAATTGACGTAACTGTCTGAAATATACTGACTATAAGTCCGACAATCAGCGAAATAAGCAAAAGCGGAGCTGATGTAATGATTGTAGTATAAATTGCCTCTCTGGCAATATCCAAAACAGCTTCCTGGGTAATCATATGTACACCTCCTAGTAAAACGTCTTGACCAGATTACCAATAACCAGATCCCAGCCATCCGCAAGGATAAACAAAAGTACCTTAAACGGCATCGAGATGGTTGTCGGTGGAAGCATCATCATACCCATTGACATTAGCACTGATGAAACAACCATATCTATTACTATAAACGGAATGTATATTAAAAAGCCTAATATAAAGGCTGTTCTAAGCTCACTAAGTATAAAGGCCGGAACAAGTGTTGTAAAAGGTACATCATCATAGTCATCGTACTCATCTCCTGAGATATCCACAAACAGCTTTATGTCCTTAGTCTGTGTCTGCCCATACATAAACTCCCTGAATGGTCCCTCAGCCTCCTTTATAGCCTCCTGCTGGGTGATTTTACCCTCATCAAGGGGCTTTATAGCCTTTTCGTTTACCTGTGAAAAAGTCGGCCACATAATAAAAAGTGTCAAAAACAAAGCCAAACCGACAAGAACCTGATTAGGCGGTGCTGTCTGGGTACCGATAGCTGTTCTGACAAAATGCAGTACAATAATAATTCTTGTAAAAGAAGTCAGCATGATGAGAATAGAAGGTGCTAAAGATAATACTGTAAGCACCAAAAACATCCTGACAGGTGTGGACAGAGAGCCTGACTCATTGTTGTAATATATGTTCAGACCGTTTGTGCTGTCAGAGGTGGCATCGGCTAAATCCTTGTCACCACTGTCAAGACTTTTAACGTCATCCAAATCGTTTGTCACATCATTTGTACTGATATCACCGGATGGTGAGGGGCTCTGACTTGCATTTACACTGTCAGGATAAAATATGCATAATGAAATTGTTACCATAAGGACTGCAATTGCAAAAATAAATGATGCATTGCAATATACAGCCTTGAATTTCTTCATGAATCTATTCATGTCTGCTCCTGTTACTGTACTTTTCTTTCAATTTATCCATAATTGCTGAAAAGGATTCCGGATTCTGCATCATGCTTTGAGGATCCTTAAATGATAAATCCTTTAATTCCTCCTCCTTAAGCTCGGTGAGATAATTCACATCATCCTTTCCGATTGAAACAACGATATATTTTGTACCTGCCTCAACAATACTGATCATCTTATTATTTCCGACGCTTATTGTTTCAATAATTCTAAGATTCTTATTAAAGCTTCGCCCCTTCTGGATACCCGCCATCCATCTGGTGGTAAAATATGTCAGGATAAGCACAAAAACAAAAATTATTAAAACTGTGATGAGCTGGACAAAGCTGTCCAGTGATGTTGCTGCTAATATCATTTTAATTCCTCTGCATAGTATTGATTAAATGTCAGCTGAAACTATTTTGTCTTTCCGGTGTTTATCTTTGAATTGACTATCTCAGTGATTCGTACACCAAAGCTTTCCTCAATTACAACAACCTCGCCCTTAGCTACATATTTACCATTTACAAGAATATCTATCGGTTCTCCTGCCAGCTTATTAAGCTCTATGATCTTGCCCGGACCGAAATCGAGTATTTCGGAAATGGATTTTTTGGTGCGTCCAAGCTCAACTGTCACTTCAAGAGGAACATCCATGATTAAATCAATGTTTTCAGGCTGGTAGACCTGATTTGGCATGGCTCCAAAAGGGGTGAATTGAGCGTTCTGTACATTAACCTGATTGCCTATCATATTTTGTGCCCCCATATTCTGGTTCATCATTCCCTGATTCATCATATTCTGACTATTCATATTCGAATTCATCATATTTTCGTTTATCATGCCCTGACTGTTTGCGGAAGCATTATTCATGCTGCCACTATCCTGTGGCTGTTGTATAGGCGCAGCCTGTGTGGCGGTGTTTGAACTTTGAGGAACATCCTCTGTCACACTTTGTGTATCAAGCTCCATATTCTGAGATACCCCCTTACACATTTCCTTTACAAATGCCGGTGGGTAAAGCTGCATTATCTCGCTGTCTACTAGATCCCCAATCTCCATATGGAAGGAAATCTTTACAAACTCTTCAGACAGGAAGCTGTCAATTTCACCCTCGTTTAAGGTGTTTTTTAAATCAACAACCTCTGCGATAGGAGGGCTGATATCGATAGTACGATTGAGCATAGACGAAAGAGATGTGGCGGAAGAACCCATCATCTGGTTCATTGCCTCACTGATAGCACTAAGGTGCAGCTCTCCAATCTCACCATTTATATTCGTTCCATCTCCACCCATCATAAGGTCGGTTATAATTTTTACATCCTTTTCTTTGAGTACGAGAATATTGCTTCCATTTAACCCCTGTGTGTATCCGATTTTGATAAACACACACGGTTTTTCATACTCGTCAACAATTTTGTCCCAATTTGAAAAAGAAACAACAGGAGTAGAAATCTCTACTCTTCTATTTACAAGTGAAAACAGCGTGGTTGCAGCTGTTCCCATACTGATATTGGCAATCTCTCCAATCGCATCCTTTTCGGATTCTGTCAATATCTCATCGCTCGAATCCGCCGCATCGTTGTTATTTAACAATGCATTTATTTCCTCCTGCGATAAAACTCCATCCATGATTTATTGCTCCTCTCTGACTACTGATGTAATTCTTACCGCATATTTATCACCGGAAGAACCAGGTAGTGCAGTAAACTTTTTGATATTTCCTACATAAATGTCCAACTCATCATCCACATTGGTGTCAAGTCTTATTACATCACCCGGCACAAGCGTAGAAAAATCCTTTACTGATATAAGACTCTTGCCAAGTACCGCTTTGACCGGTATTTGTGATTTTTGAATAAGGCTTTCTATGGCATTTCTATAGTTGGTTTCATCATGATTTTGTATGTTAGAATACCAGTATCTGGTATTCAGCTTATCTATAACAGATTCAAGTGTGATATAAGGCAGACATATATTCATCAATCCCTCAACATCACCAATCTTTATATTCATAGTGATAATAGCTATCACCTCGCTGGGAGATATAATCTGAGCATACTGGGAATTGGTCTCAATTCGTTCTAAATGAGGGCTTATATCAAGTACATTCTGCCACGGCTCCTGGAGCAGATTAATGCATATAACTAAAATACGCTCAATAATCAAAAGCTCAATCTCTGAAAATTCTCTCGTCTTATCGAGAGAATCTCCCCTTCCGCCAAGCATACGGTCTACAATAGCATATCCAAGACCGGAAGCCATTTCAACTATTATATTCCCATGCAACGGCGCAAAGTTGACAATGCCAAGCAGCACCGGATTTGAAAGCGCATTTGTGAATTCTGAGTATGTAACTGCCTCCGAATTCATCACCTCTACCTGCACTGACTTTCGCAGATAAACGGGAAGGTTTGTTGTAAGAAGCCTTCCATAATGCTCAAATATTATTTCAAGGGTCCTTAGATGTTCCTTTGAAAACTTAGATGGGCGGGCGAAATCATAGTCTTTCACCGTCTGTTCACTATTCTCTTTTATTTCATCTACATCAAGCTCGCCGCTGCTTAGGGCATTGAGCAGATTGTCTATCTCACTCTGAGATAAAACATCACCCATCTGTTAATCACCACCTGTATCCAAATTATTAAATATCTGCCTGTTTTAATACCGGCATAAGTATTTGTAAAGAAATCATCACTGGGTAAGCGAAGATACAATATTTACATCTACTATATAGTCTGCTCCGAATTTCTTCTGGAGAGTTTTGAGAATCTTATCATGAACAGCACTCTTATCGGTGTTGTACTGTTCCATTGTGTAATCGCCTATTATGTCTGTAATGTCTGCTAAGATAACATTTTTCTTGGCGGACAAATCCTCACCGTAGGTCTTATATCCGTCACTCTTTTTGTTGAGTGAAAGTGATATGCCACAAACAAGATAATGTGTATTGCCATCCTCAGATGGGGCAAAATTGAAGGTAAGTGTATCATCATCGGCTGTAAGTGCATAATCAACAATCTGATCCTGCGGCAGCTGTGAACCACTAGTTGCAGTGCCACTGTTTAAGTCTAGTGATATAGCCTCACACACCTGGTCTATCAGATTGTTTGCCTTTTTTGTCTCAGGTATAATTGTAAATATAAGCAGTGCTGTAAGCACAAGGTTTGCAAAACAAAGTGCTAAAATCAGTACTGAAATTAAATTCTTTTTCATATGCATTCCTTTCCGGATTAATTGGTATTGAACTCTGAATTGTAAGAATTATACACCTTAATCTCTACACGTCTGTTCCTGGCCCTTCCCTCTGGAGTAGAGTTGTCCGCAACCGGATCATAGTCTCCTCTTCCGGATGACTTTATATGGGCAGGGTTTAAGCTTGTATTGTCCCTGATGTAATTTGCAACGCTCAGTGCTCTGTACATAGAAAGCACATCATTACTCTCATACTTGGAACGTGATGAAACCGGAACATTGTCAGTATGCCCTTCAATCTCTATCAGATTATCCTGATATGCAGCTAAAATAGATGAAATCTTGTTCACTACCGGATATGCCTCTTCCATTACATCAGCCTTACCCGATTCAAACAACAGGGCTCCATTCAGACTCAATTGCACGTACTGTGCATTGAAATCCACTTCTACAGCATCCTGTAAGCTAGTGTTTTCGAGCTGTTTTTCTATCTGTTCTGACATTTTTTCAGATTCAGAAAGCTCCATCTGCTCATACCTGTCTCTTATACACATCTGACGCTGCCGACGAATAGCCTTGTGTAG
>OWIK01000681.1_pt1 | contig 10533 bp, 9 predicted proteins | sample 1732691 | NCBI WGS metagenome assembly OWIK01 (sample SAMN05065743, study PRJEB22554) | human gut metagenome | biome: ENVO:2100002; feature: ENVO:00000062; material: ENVO:00002003 | host: Homo sapiens | place: USA | reverse complement strand
CGAGATCTGCGCATGTCTCGTGGGCTCGGAGATGTGTATAAGAGACAGACATAAGCATGATCTTATCGCAGGTCATAACGCAAAGCTGCTCCATTCCAGTCTTGTTGTACAATTCTGCCAGCTCATACATCCATTTTTCATCCAGCTCTGCATTGCAATACTGCTCTAAGGTATGGATCAGCTGTTCTGCAGGTGCACCTTTGGCCTTTAAGATCATATATCTTAAAATATACTGACGCGCATCATCTGCAGCCAGGTCGCAGAATTCCTTATAATAGTCCTCCGCCTCTTCTATACTGCCTTCCTTTAATGCCAGCTCTGACAATTTATAAAGCAGGCGTTTTCCAATAGGCGCACGTTCGAAGGCCAGAAGCAGGATATCTTTTGCTTCCTGGAACTCTCCATTTTTCTCATAAATGCCTGCAACCATAGACAAAATATTTACATTGCGGACTCTTCTCCAATCAATGGTATCCGCGATCTTCATAGCTGTCTCATAATCGCTTTTGTTGATCAGTTTTTTAATCTGCTCAACTTTAATATTAAACTCGTATTTATCCATCTTTTTTGTATCTCCCTGTGCTTTTCCCCGCAGCTACAGCTCTATTCTGCCTTCCAGTGCTCTTAAAAGAGTTACTTCATCAATATACTCCAGATCTCCGCCAACCGGCACCCCACTGGCGATCCTGGTGACTTTAATGCCTGTTGGCTTTATCAGCTTGCTGATATACATAGCCGTAGTTTCACCTTCCAGACTGGAATTTGTGGCAATGATCACTTCTTCCACATCTGCCTGAAGGCGGTGCATCAGTTCCTTTAATTTAATATCATTCGGCCCGATCCCTAACATAGGTGAAATAGCGCCATGGAGCACATGATATACTCCGTTGTATTTCCCGGTCTTTTCATAGGCCGCCAGATCCCTGGTATTTTCCACTACCATAATAGTCTTATGGTTTCTCTTGTCACTGCTGCAGATAGGACAAAGTTCTTTGTCCGTCAGTGTAAAACATTCTTTGCAGTAACGTACATTATTTCTGGCACCGGTCATGGCGCCGGCCAGTTCATCTACCTGCTCTTTCGGCATATTGATAATATGAAAGGCAAGGCGCTGAGCAGACTTTGCTCCCACTCCCGGAAGCTTAGATAATTCTTCGATCAATTTGCTGATCTGACTGCTGTAATAATCCATTAGAACGGAAAGCCTCCGCCTAAGGCGCCGCCCAGTCCGCCTGTAAGTCTGGACATAGCTTCGCTGTTTGCAGCTTCCATCTGGCGGAATGCTTCATTAGTTGCTGCCACGATCAGATCCTGCAGCATCTCAATATCATCCGGATCTACTACTTCTTCTGATAACTTAATGGAAACTACCTCTTTTTTACCAGATACAGTTACAGTAACGGCACCGCCGCCTGCTGCTGCTGTGTATTCCTTCTCTTCCAGTTCCTTTGTTGTCTCTTCCATCTGGCGCTGCATACGCTGTGCCTGCTTCATAATATTGTTCATATTTCCCGGCATACCGCCTGGGAATCCGCCACGTTTTGCCATGGTGCGTTCCTCCTCATGATCATTTTGAATTTTTCTTAATTTTTAATCTTCATACGTAATATCCATATGGATCTTATCTTCTAAGTCTTCTTTTGTAACGTATATGGTATCTAAGCGCTCTCCACGTCCGGCCAGCCGGGTCTTAAAATAAATGGATTTTCCATAATTATCCTGGACCAGCTGTTCTAACTGGCCTATTACAGTAGGACGCCTTCCCATATCATAGCTCATAGAGTCAAGAAATACAATGGTAAGACAGCCTTCTCCACCAGGTTCTACCACTGTATCCCTGAAGCAGGCTCTTGCACTGCCTCCTGCGCTCCGTATGATCTTCGCCCATTCATTTCTGATAAGATTTAAGTCCTCTAACTGGGCCGGTGGAAGACTGACCTGATTTGGCGGGACAATGCCTGCTCCTGCTGCTTCAGAAGCATTTCCTGATGGAACACCCGGCATGCCTGCTGCCTGCACCGGGATAGCTGCCATTTGTGGCTGCACTCCCTGCATATCTGCACTTGCCGGTAACATTCCCACCTGGGGCGGCATACCTGCCTTTGGCATAAATCCACCTGCCTCCAAATCTTCTACAGCTGCCTCTAACTGCTTTAACCGCTGGAGAACAGAATCCATATCCGGCTCCATAGACGGTCTGGTCAGCTTGATCAGGGCAACTTCCACCATAACACGCTTCTGGCTGGCATAACGCAGCTGGTTGGAAAGCTCAGAAAGCACACGGATATAGCGCATCAATGTATTTCCATCTGTTTTTGTGGAATCTTCTTTTAACTGTTTTAAATTTTCTTCTGACATGTCCAAAAGGCCTTCTGCATCATCTGTGCTCTGGACTAGCAGCAGATTTCGCAGATACCAGATAAAATCAGTGACAAACTGGCCTAATTCACGGCCCTGGATCACGATCTCCTCCAACTGCGTAATACAGTCTTTAGTACGTCCTTCGATCACAGCATTGAACATGCTGCTGAACACACCGGAATCTACTGCCCCAAGGACATCCAGTACATTTTCATAAGTCAGAAGTTTTCCATAGTGGAAAGCTACGCACTGGTCCAAAAGGCTTAGGGCATCTCGCAGGGAACCATCTGCTGCCTTGGCAATGTACATAAGGGCCTTATCTTCGGTCTCAATGTGCTCCGCTTCTGTCAGCTGGCGAAGTCTTCCTGCAATGGTCTCCAGGGAAATCCTCTTAAAATCGTATCTTTGGCACCTGGAAAGAATGGTGATTGGGATTTTATGGACTTCAGTCGTTGCCAGTATGAAGATCACATAAGATGGCGGCTCTTCCAGAGTCTTTAATAAAGCATTAAATGCACCAATGGATAACATGTGTACCTCATCGATGATATAGACTCTGTATTTTCCTTCTGTAGGCGGATACTGCACCTGTTCCCTGATATCACGGATATTTTCCACGCCATTATTGGAAGCCGCATCGATCTCCACTACGTTCATGGAAGTGCCTGCTAAAATGGACTTGCAGGAGGCACATTCATTACAGGGGCTTCCGTCTACCGGATGCTCACAGTTGACCGCTCTTGCATATATTTTCGCAATACTGGTCTTACCAGTACCTCTTGTCCCGCAAAACAGGTATGCGTGGCCAATGCGCTCTGATGTTATCTGGTTTTTTAAGGTCTGGACAATAGGGTCCTGTCCCTTTACATCTTCAAAAGAGACAGGACGCCATTTTCTATATAATGCCGTATACGACATTTTCTTACTCCTTGCTTTTACTGATCACTATTACTCATCACCAAAGCTGATGCCGATCCGTTTTGCTTCCCTGATCATGGAGCAGTCCGGATCTACAGTCTTTAATTTTCCGGCCACTTCTGATAATGGCACTTTGGTGATCTCATTATTCTTTACAGCTGCCATATAGCCATATTCTTCATTTATAATAAGCTCTGCCGCTGCAGCGCCCAGTCTGGTTGCCAGCACACGGTCATATGGACACGGCTCTCCTCCCCGCTGCATATGGCCCGGAACGGTGACTCTCACTTCACTGCCTGTAACTTCCTGGATGCGTGCTCCGATCTCGTATGCAACAGACGGATAGACAACGCCGCTTTTCTTCTTTTCTTTTAATTCCTTTTTAGACATGGCAGCATCTTCTTTTGAAATAGCCCCCTCTGCCACTGCAAGAATAGAAAAACGTTTTCCGGCTTTAGTCCGCTTTGTAATGGCATCGCAGACTACCTGAATATCATAGGGTACCTCTGGAAGAAGGATAATATCCGCACCGCCTGCAAGTCCTGCATATAAGGTAAGCCAGCCAACTTTATGTCCCATAACTTCTACAATAAAAACTCTTCCGTGGGAAGCGGCTGTTGTATGGATACAGTCAATGGCATTGGTTGCCACATCTACTGCACTCTGGAATCCGAAGGTCATATCTGTTCCCCAAAGGTCATTATCAATGGTCTTTGGAAGAGATACTACATTTAAGCCTTCCTCGCTGAGCATATTGGCAGTCTTCTGGCTTCCATTTCCGCCTAATACCACCAGACAGCTTAATTTCAGTTTCTTATAGGTATGTTTCATGGCTTCAACCTTATCCAGACCATTTTCATCTGGAAGACGCATCTGTTTAAATGGCTGGCGGGATGTTCCCAGAATGGTTCCGCCCTGAGTAAGGATACCGGAAAAATCCGCTGGCTTCATAATCTGATAATCTGCATACATAAGGCCTTTATATCCGTCCTCAAATCCGATGATTTCCACATCATCCAGCATATTGTACAGGGACTTTGCCACACCTCGCATAGTCGCGTTTAATGCCTGGCAATCACCGCCGCTTGTTAAGATACCTATTCTTCTCATATCGCATTTCCTCCATAATCAGAAATCTGGATTTTTCGTTGTTGCCCATAAGAATGATTCTATTATACCCATTTTGTAATTATAGCGCAAAGGTTTTCAAGGGGCAAGCGCATTTTCTGTGGGATTACGAGATGTTTAAACGGTATGTTTCAGAATTCTGAGAAATCATAACATCTATTGTTTTTCTCAAGTATGCACTAAATATCACTAAGGCACGTTGAGAAACAGGTGATATTTTTTTATCTTGAACAAAAACACCCTGACAGATTTTTATCCGTCAGGGTACAACTATAATTTATTTCTCTCCCCCATTTGATGGGGAGTACTGTAAACAAGGACAACAAACCATTAAAAAGTTTGATATTCCAAAAGCATCCAACCTTCATTGACATCTGGTGTTTTTGCTCTTACGTGATAGATAGATTATAGCAAACTTATGCAACTATGCCAAACAGCAGTGCAATCAAAAGCATGCACACACTTAATCCCCACAGCCATTTAAACGAATACTTTAGATGCTCTTTATATTCAACACCGGCAAGACCAATGCCTAAATATACCGATGGAACTACTGCACTTACAGGGAAAGCTACATTTTCTCCGATCAACATTGCAAATGCTGCTGCCTTTGCAGGAATACCATATGTTCCTACTACATCAATAACAATAGGCATCAATCCATAATAATAAGGATCAGTTCCAATAACAAGATGAATCGGGACTGTTAGTGCTGCCACAATCAGATGCAGATATTTAACTGCAAAGTCAGGCAAGCACTGAATAAGCGTATTAGCCATAGCATCAATCATACCACTATTGGTCATAATACCCAATAGCACGCCAGCAGATAATAAGGTAATTGCCATTAGCATTGCTGCCGGTGCATGAGCTTTAATGCGCTCATTTTGATCACTGCTAGACGGATAGTTGACAGGTAATGCTATTGCAACGCCTATCATAAATACAGCAAAACTTGGAAACTTTGGCATTGTCATAAGAACTACAATAATACCCAAGGTAAGCAGAAGATTGAACGGCAGTAATTTTGGTCTTTTCAATCCAATCTCCTCTTCCGCTGCAGCCTCTTCATCATACTGTTCTAAATCTGTAGCTTTTAAGGATTTCAGGCGTTTAATCTCTATACGTGAAATCAGAATTGCCAGTCCTAACGCCAGCACAAGTCCAATAACCTGCACCGGAATAAGCTCTCTCCAAAGTTCTGTAGCATCCATATTTAATACGGTCGCCGCTCTAAGAGTAGATCCTCCCCAAGGAACCAAATTCATGACTCCCATTGATGCACTGGCTACTAAAAGTAATGAGGTAACGCGAAGGTGCAATTTTTTATATAGTGGCATCAGTGCAGGTATGGTTATAAGAAATGTCGTTGCACCAGATCCATCCAGATGTGCAAACATAGCAATAAGCGAAGTAACAATAAATAAAAGCGTAATATTATTACCAGCAGCTCCAACTAGCTTTTTAATAATTTTATCAAACATGCCTGCATCCGACATGATTCCAAAATATGTAACAGAAAAGATGAAGAGTGCGGCAGTCTTCCAAGTAGAGGTAACACCTTTAGTTACAAATTCAGCAATTTCCGTTGGCGTAAATCCAACCAAAATAGCTGCAGCAAGAGGAAGCAATACAAACGCAACAACAGGGGTAGTTTTCCCACGGAATAACAAATAAATCATTACCAAGATAATTGCAAAGCCCGTAATAGCAAGTAGCATCGTTACACCTCTTTCTTTTGTCTAAATATCTTAAAATAAGATAATTTGTGTTAGTTAATTAGATAATTTCAATCAACTTTATTCCTTATTTTTCCAATCAGTTCATTTAATTCCTTTTGCCAGCCTTCACGATCTTCCACCATAATGGTATGTCCCCCATCCAACCAGACTAACTTTGCACCAGGGATAAGCTGTCGCAATTGCTCTGCATGCTGTGGGGTTCTGGAGGTATCCAATACTCCATGCGCAATGGTAACAGGACACTTCAATTGAGACAGTTGTGATGAGATATCCATTTGTCGTAACGAATACGCCGCTTGATAAACTGCATCTCTATTTAACGTCTTATAATATGCTTCGGTTTCCGCCTGAAGTTTAGGTGGAATAGGCCTAGCAAAAACCCTCGATAAAAATGGTTCATTTAATTCTGGAGTTCCCCAATGATCTAAAATTCTTTGTGGAAAATTAGGATCACCATGTCCTTTCGTATTAGCTCCTGTGTTAGAAATCAGAAGCCCTGATGCACGGCTCCCCAATGCAATTGCTGCCAGTATAGCGATTACTCCACCTGCAGAATAGCCGCAAAGGATTGTTGGACCCAATTCCTGCTCTAACACCAAGTTGGCTACTCTTTTACCAAGTGTTTCAATATCCCATGGCCCAGGTGACATAGCCCAATCAATAGTAGAAGACTGAACTCCCTCTGGCACTGTAATATCATTGAACACAGTTGGGCAGCACATATTTCCGGGAATAAACAGAACTGACGGGATGACCTTTTCTAGTGGTTTAGTAAGCAATAGACCTGAAATCTCGTTCATTTTTATAGCTCCTTATTATTATTTATTTCACCGGCCGGTGGGTTTAACTATCATTGACTTTATTATAATAATTGCATTATAATAAAGCAAATGAATAAAATCGAATATAATATTAACTTAAAGTTATAATCCGGATTAGTGCGAAAGAAAGTAGAGATAAGCCATAGATTGGCACACTTGAATAAGATGTCTAAGGCAGGCAACTTTTTGAGACGTAGTGTAGTTTCTTGCAAACTATTTTACAGCACAACGTAGAGAGGTGGAACACTTTCATTCCTATTTGTACCACCAGCCGAAGGCGGCGGAATGGAGATTAAGATGGATTTAAAAGATATCGATTATTTGATAGCAGTTGCAAAATATGGAAATATTTCTAAAGCTGCGGAAAGCCTATATATCAGCCAACCTGCTTTAAGTAAATATATTACAGGATTGGAAAAGAGAATAAACCTTCCTTTATTTAATCGTATAGGAAATCGGTTTGTTCTTACTTATGCCGGAGAACGCTATTTAGCCAGAGCAAAAGAAATTGCAGCCTGCCGCGATAGTCTGGAACGTGAACTGCAAGACATAGCTGGCTGCAATGATGGAGAATTGAAGATAGCTGTACCTGTCATTCGTGGATCACACATACTTCCATCAGTTATTCCCGAGTTTCGCAAGTTGTATCCACATGTCAGGCTTACGCTTAACGAAAGTGACTCCCAACCTTTGGAAAAACTCTTATTGGATGGAGATATTGATCTTGCCATTATACATCTTCCCATAAAAAATCCAGCTATACACTATACTTTGATTCGTAAAGAATGTTTATTGATGGCTGTACCACAAAATAATCCTTTAATAAAGCATGGAAAAATAATAAATGGATATTCATTTCCATGGATTGATTTGTCTCTTTTTCGTAATGAGGATTTTATTCTGACTAAGCTTAATCAGCGAACACGGCAAATATGTGATGAGCTTTTTAAAAAAGAAAAGATAACCCCACATATCATTCTATGTACTGCAAATTTAGAAACTGCAGTACGATTATCTGCTGCAGAAGTAGGAATTAGCTTTGCCCCTGAAACGTTTATTCGTTTCTTACATGGTAAATCTGCTGCTCGATATTTCATTATTGGTAATCCCATTGTTACATCCGATTTAGTTATTGCTTATCGTAACGGTGTTTATCTTTCTACATATGCAAAAGCCTTTATTGAAATCACGCAAAAGGTTTTTGCACAAACAATACCTTAGTGATTTTAGATTGTCATTACTATTTATCACCGTTTTCTATCGCATGATCAAGAACTGCTAAAACTGTAAATAGAGTAGAGGGAGAATAAATTTCTCTCCCCTTCCATTGAACCGTATGTACGAGTCTCGTATACGGCTCTACAACTTATATTCCAACTTTAACTAAGTAATAAGATAAGGAATTGAGCAGCCCCGCTCCATCTTTTATCCTATTTTCAAGTAAATCTTTACTGTGATAAGGAACAGTATGACACTGACATCAATACCGAAGGATTCCTCATCTGGAAAATTAAAATTGCCGACCAGTCCTTTGGAATGGATATCCTTGGTACTGCAACGGATAATAATGAATGAACAGAATCTGGATTTTAGCTTGTTTTAGACAGCAAAAAACCTGCAGATAATGGAATGATCTTTCCAAAACCTGCAGGTTTGAATTTATGAGTTAGAGATCCACGCGCCTTGCTTTGTACCGGCATCACAAACGTTACTCATGCAGTTAACTCAGTCCAGGCTGCCTTACGGCACACGAAAGGTCCTGCTTAGTGCTGCTGCATTCCTGCCCTGACACGGTTCACAGGTTTCCGTTGCGTAAGACCCAAACGTCAACGCCACTTACACAAGGCAGCTTTGCAATGGTCGGTCCGGGGCAAGGCATCACCTCTGCTGGAGCGGATTGCAGATACAGGGCACCGCTATCTCCCCGGCTGCGTGGAAACTTTATGACAAATTTATGCTTATCCAGTATACCTGTGGGGCGTGTTTTTGTCAAGTGATTCATCTTGTTATCCTTATTTTCCTCTGTTATAATAAATTTCAGAGTCTTTTTTCAAACTTTTGAATTTACATAGAATTTTACAAATTTTTACAAATAAGGAGAGTTTTCATGAGTCATACAAAAGAAAAACATGACCAGTATTATGAAATGGCCCATTCGCCTATCAGCCATATTATACCAAAGCTTGCGGCACCGACCATTGTCAGTATGCTGATCAGTTCTATCTACAACATGGCAGATACATTTTTTGTAAGCCAGTTAGGCACCAGTGCTTCCGGTGCTGTAGGCGTTATCTTTTCTGCCATGGCCATTATCCAGGCACTGGCATTTATGATCGGAATGGGAAGCGGCAATTACATGACCCGTTCTTTAGGTGCCGGTAAGCGGGAACTGGCAGAACAGATCGTTTCCATTGCCTTTTTTACCGGTATCATCATGGGACTGGTGATCACCGTTTCAGCTACTTTTAATATCCACAAAGTCGTCCTGCTTTTAGGCGCAACAGAAACCATTGCCCCTTATGCTAAAGCCTACGCACAGTATATTTTTATTGCAGCGCCATTTATGATCTGCTCTTTCATTATGAACAATCTGCTGCGTTTTCAGGGAAAAGCTTCTTATGCCATGGTTGGCATTACCATCGGCGGTCTTTTAAATATCGCCCTGGATCCGCTGTTTATCTTTACCCTTGGAATGGGCACTGCCGGAGCTGCTTTAGCTACAGGACTTTCCCAGTTTATCAGCTTCTGCATCCTTTTATGGATGTGCAATCATCAGGAAAGCTGTATTTCTATCAGCATACGCAAATTCCGCCCGAAACTGGCTATTTACCGTGAGATCATTTACGGCGGCATCCCATCTTTGGGGCGTCAGGGAATTGCCAGTGTGGCTACCATACTTTTAAACTTTATGTGCCAGCCTTATGGGGATGCAGCCATTGCAGCCATGTCCATTGTCAGCCGCTTTATGTTCTTTATCAACTCCGTTATTATAGGCTTTGGTCAGGGCTTCCAGCCAGTCTGCAGCTACTGCTTCGGTGCCGGACTTTATGACCGTGTGAAGAAAGCATGCTGGTTCTGCATCCGTGTAAGTACCGTTATCCTTCTGGTGCTAAGTGTGATCTGCTTCCCGGCATCCCACGCTATCATCTCCCTGTTCCGCCGCAACGATCCGGTGGTTATTGAGATTGGAACACTGGCACTGCGGATGCAGCTGCTCACGCTTCCCCTTCAGGGTACTGTGATCATGGGCAATATGATGCCTCAGTCCATTGGGTATGGTTTCAGGGCAACTTTGGTATCTACCGCCCGTCAGGGGATTTTCCTTATCCCGCTGCTTATAGTTCTGACTTTATCCTTAGGACTTCTGGGAATCCAGTGTGCCCAGCCACTGGCAGATATTGCCACTTTTTTACTGGCACTTTTTGTGATCCGGGGTATTTTTAAGGAGTTCCCGGAAGAAGTTTCTTCTTCCGCAGCTCAGTAAAAAAGCTTGACATCATTTCTGAACATTCTTCTTCTAATATTCCTGTAACGATCCTGTCTCTTATACACATCTGACGCTG
>OWIK01000670.1_pt1 | contig 10624 bp, 12 predicted proteins | sample 1732691 | NCBI WGS metagenome assembly OWIK01 (sample SAMN05065743, study PRJEB22554) | human gut metagenome | biome: ENVO:2100002; feature: ENVO:00000062; material: ENVO:00002003 | host: Homo sapiens | place: USA | reverse complement strand
AGATCTGCGCATGTCTCGTGGGCTCGGAGATGTGTATAAGAGACAGATCCTATGTGACAACAATTAAACGATAGTTAAATGGATTGATGAAAATTAAAACTACACAGGTGGGCTCAGACTATTGGAGGAAGTTGGGGACACTCAGAATCCTGTGGAATGAAATAAACCGGTCTATCCGTCCATTACCCTTTTAGCTGCGCTGTATCGTCGCCGTATTCCCGCATTAACCATGACCGTAGCCCGACGGGGAATTCCTTCTGCGTGAGTGTGCGGGAATAATTAAAAACGATGCACACCGGGTTTTTACCGCGTTAATGATTCGCGGGTTTATCCCGGTGCGATGGTGGAAGAAACAGGAAGCTGTATTACAGAAAGTGCTACTACTGTATCCCGATGCGATGTATGTAATGTGAGTCAGATAATGGCACAGGATGTGGTGATGTGGCAGTCTGGAACACAGGATATATTGTCAGAATAAGACCCGTAGGAATAAAAATGAAAAGACGCCTTTTACTACTTTTTCTGTTATCTGTCCTGGCAGTGGGATGCTCGCAGCAAAAAGCTGATGAGCCCCGGCAATTAGTGACGGTGTATCCACGATATCCGGAATATGCTGCAGCAAATTATATCAAGGGGCTGGTTGAGGTTAAGTTCGATATTGGTGCTGATGGGACTGTGACACGGATCGTTTTTCTCCGCTCAGAGCCTCATAATTTGTTTCGTGATGAAGTGGTGAAGGCCATGGCGAAATGGCGATTTGAAAAGAATCGCCCCTGTCAGGGAGTGAAGAGACAATTTATCTTTACGCCGTCACGTCCTTGATGCTTCCAGGTAGAGAGGGGCTGGAAGCAGGAGAAAAATGAAAGAGCCAGCGGTTATATTTTTGTCATGGCTGACGAGGAATGATGGAAGAAGGCGTTGTATGCCACACAACGCCTCACTGTTCATTTCTTCTTTTTCTCTGGTGGAACCCGATGAATAAGAGTTGCACTGGTTTCCGATGAGATGGCGATATACTCGGGCAAAGTATGCTGGCAGTTTTCCAACTGGTCAAAAATACCTGCTCTCGTCTGTTGCAATGCCTGCAGCATGCGGCGGCAATGCGCCTTGCTTTTACTAACCATCTTTCCTTCCTCTATCAGTCGCTGCGTGAACTCATCATGGAATACCAGGTAAATGCGGATGTTATCGGTTTTGGCTACGCAGCATAGTACAAAACGGACAGGTGCATCCCGGGACGGGGGAGGCGTCACATGTCCCTGTGATGGTTGTTCCGGGTAATGTACTGTGTGGGGCATAAAAATGTCCGATAATTTTACTTTCTACCGCAGTTAGTTGATTCGTTGGTCCTGGTAGCACATTGGGCGAGGATTTAAATGCCAGGCAACTGAAGGATGATGTCGCAAGGGAGATAGCGAGAATATTTCTGATTTTCATTTGATGATGCCTCTGTGTGAAATGACGGTAAACGACGCACTTGTGCCGGCACATAATAGCAAGCACCATAATAGATCAGATTCGATTCTTGCTGTAAGTGATAATTATTCTCGTTTTCGGGTCCTTTCCGTCGATCCAACAGGTTACGGGGCGGCGACCTCGCGGTTTTTCACTATTTATGAAAATTTTTCAGGGAAAATCGTGTCGGTACTTCTCGAATATAACTTTTTGTTTTTTTTAATATTGCATTCATAAATGTCCGACATGAAAGTGTCCGAAAATGCCTTTTTCTGGCGTTTTCATGTCGGGCCTTGTATTTGATAATGGGTTGTTCTATGAAGGTTAATAAAAAGAGGCTTGCCGAAATTTTTAACGTGGACCCGCGGACGATTGAACGCTGGCAGTCTCAGGGGCTCCCTTGCGTCTCCAAAGGCAGTAAGGGCATTGAATCTGTATTTGATACTGCCATGGCAATTCAGTGGTATGCGCAGAGGGAAACTGATATCGAAAACGAAAAGCTCCGCAAAGAACTGGCCGATTTGCGTGCGGCAGCGGAGTCAGATTTACAACCCGGCACCATTGACTATGAACGCTACCGGCTCACAAAAGCGCAGGCAGATGCGCAGGAACTGAAAAATGCCCGTGAAGACGGAGTGGTGCTGGAAACTGAACTGTTTACCTTCATTCTGCAACGTGTGGCACAGGAGATTTCGGGGATACTTGTGCGTGTGCCGTTGACATTACAGCGTAAATATCCGGACATTTCACCATCACACCTTGATGTGGTGAAAACTGAAATCGCGAAAGCCTCCAATGTTGCAGCTAAGGCCGGTGAAAACGTGGGCGGGTGGATCGATGATTTCAGACGCGCAGAAGGCAGCTAATGCAGCCGGTGCGATAGCTACAGGGCTTTTATCTCTCATTATTCCTGTTCCACTGACGACAGTTCAGTGGGCCAATAAACATTATTACCTTCCTAAAGAGTCGTCTTATACCCCGGGGCGGTGGGAAACACTGCCGTTTCAGGTTGGCATCATGAACTGTATGGGCAACGATTTGATTCGCACTGTTAACCTGATTAAATCTGCCCGTGTTGGTTATACAAAGATGTTGCTGGGAGTGGAGGCTTATTTTATTGAGCATAAATCACGCAACAGCCTTCTTTTTCAGCCCACGGACTCAGCTGCTGAAGATTTTATGAAATCTCATGTTGAGCCAACGATAAGGGATGTTCCTGCATTGCTGGAGCTGGCTCCATGGTTCGGAAGAAAACACCGCGATAATACGCTCACCCTGAAGCGTTTTTCCTCCGGTGTGGGTTTCTGGTGTCTGGGGGGAGCGGCAGCAAAAAACTACCGTGAAAAATCCGTGGATGTGGTTTGTTATGACGAGCTTTCCTCGTTCGAACCGGATGTTGAAAAAGAGGGTTCGCCAACCCTGCTGGGGGATAAACGTATTGAGGGCTCTGTATGGCCAAAATCCATTCGCGGCTCGACGCCTAAAATCAAAGGCTCCTGCCAGATCGAAAAAGCCGCTAACGAGTCGGCACATTTCATGCGTTTTTATGTGCCCTGTCCGCACTGTGGGGAGGAGCAGTATCTGAAATTTGGCGATGATGCCTCGCCTTTCGGTCTTAAGTGGGAGAAGAATAAGCCAGAAAGTGTTTTCTACCTTTGTGAGCATCATGGCTGTGTGATCCATCAGTCTGAGCTTGACCAGAGTAACGGGCGGTGGATCTGTGAAAACACGGGCATGTGGACTCGTGACGGTCTGACATTTTTCAGCGCCGCGGATAATGAAATTCCGCCGCCGCGCTCCATCACATTCCATATCTGGACGGCGTACAGTCCGTTCACCACCTGGGTACAGATTGTCTATGACTGGCTGGATGCACTGAAAGATCCCAACGGCCTGAAAACCTTTGTGAACACCACGCTGGGCGAGACCTGGGAAGAGGCTGTGGGCGAAAAACTCGATCACCAGGTGCTGATGGATAAGGTTGTGCGTTACACGGCGGCGGTGCCTGCCCGGGTGGTTTATCTGACGGCGGGCATTGACTCGCAGCGAAACCGTTTTGAGATGTATGTCTGGGGATGGGCTCCGGGAGAGGAAGCCTTTCTGGTGGATAAAATCATCATTATGGGGCGTCCCGATGAGGAAGAGACGCTGTTACGTGTGGATGTGGCGATCAACAAAAAATACCGCCATGCAGACGGAACCGAAATGACCATTTCCCGTGTCTGCTGGGACATCGGGGGGATCGATGGCGAAATCGTTTATCAGAGGTCAAAAAAACACGGTGTTTTCCGGGTGCTGCCGGTAAAAGGTGCATCTGTTTATGGCAAGCCGGTGATCACCATGCCAAAAACCCGCAATCAGCGGGGCGTGTATCTGTGTGAAGTGGGGACGGACACCGCAAAAGAAATTCTCTATGCCCGTATGAAAGCCGATCCCACGCCTGCGGATGAAGCCACGTCGTATGCCATCCGTTTTCCTGATGATCCGGAGATTTTTTCGCAGACAGAGGCGCAGCAACTGGTCGCGGAAGAGCTTGTGGAGAAGTGGGAAAAAGGAAAGATGCGTCTGCTGTGGGATAACAAAAAGCGGCGTAACGAAGCGCTGGACTGCCTGGTGTATGCCTACGCGGCATTACGTGTGTCCGTGCAACGCTGGCAGCTTGATCTGGCTGTACTGGCAAAATCCCGGGAAGAAGAGACGACCCGGCCAACCCTTAAAGAACTGGCAGCGAAGCTGTCCGGAGGAGTGAATGGTTACAGTCGCTGAACTGCAGGCGCTGCGTCAGGCGCGCCTTGATTTATTAACCGGTAAACGGGTGGTGTCTGTCCAGAAAGATGGTCGCAGAATTGAATATACGGCAGCTTCTCTGGATGAGCTTAACCGGGCGATCAATGATGCGGAGTCGGTACTGGGGACAACCCGCCGTCGCCGTCGTCCGCTGGGAGTGAGGTTATGAAACGAACGCCTGTCCTGATTGATGTGAACGGCGTTCCGCTTCGGGAGAGCCTCAGCTACACCGGTGGCGGTGCAGGATTTGGCGGGCAAATGGCAGAGTGGTTGCCACCCTCGCAGAGTGCCGATGCGGCCCTGCTGCCCGCGTTGCGTCTGGGGAATGCCCGTGCAGATGATCTGGTGCGCAATAACGGAATAGCGGCCAATGCGGTGGCCCTGCATAAGGATCACATTGTCGGGCATATGTTTCTGATTAGCTACCGTCCGAACTGGCGCTGGCTGGGGATGCGGGAGACCGCGGCAAAAAGTTTTGTCGATGAGGTGGAGGCGGCCTGGTCAGAATACGCAGAAGGGATGTTTGGTGAGATCGACGTGGAAGGGAAACGCACGTTTACGGAATTTATCCGTGAAGGTGTGGGCGTTCATGCGTTTAACGGCGAAATCTTTGTGCAGCCGGTCTGGGATACGGAGAGTACGCAACTGTTTCGTACGCGTTTTAAAGCCGTGAGTCCGAAACGGGTGGACACGCCTGGACACGGTATGGGGAACCGTTTTCTGCGGGCCGGTGTGGAGGTCGATCGATATGGCCGTGCCGTCGCGTACCATATCTGTGAGGATGATTTTCCGTTCTCTGGTAGTGGACGATGGGAACGGATCCCGCGTGAACTTCCCACCGGGCGTCCGGCCATGCTGCATATTTTCGAGCCGGTGGAGGACGGGCAGACCCGTGGAGCCAATCAGTTTTACAGCGTTATGGAACGGCTGAAGATGCTGGATTCCCTGCAGGCAACACAGCTTCAGTCGGCCATAGTGAAGGCGATGTATGCAGCGACGATTGAAAGTGACCTTGATACCGAAAAGGCCTTTGAATATATCGCCGGTGCGCCGCAGGGGCAGAAGGATAATCCGCTTATTAATATTCTGGATAAGTTCTCCACCTGGTATGACACGAATAGCGTGACGCTGGGCGGTGTCAAAATTCCGCACCTTTTCCCCGGTGATGATCTGAAACTTCAGACCGCGCAGGATTCAGACAATGGATTTTCGGCGCTTGAACAGGCGCTGCTGCGGTATATCGCCGCCGGTCTTGGCGTTTCCTACGAACAGTTGTCCCGTGATTACTCGAAGGTCAGTTACTCAAGTGCCCGCGCATCCGCCAATGAGTCGTGGCGCTATTTTATGGGGCGGCGAAAATTTATTGCGGCCCGGCTGGCCACGCAGATGTTTTCCTGCTGGCTGGAAGAGGCACTTCTTCGGGGGATTATTCGTCCGCCACGGGCACGTTTTGATTTTTATCAGGCGCGATCAGCCTGGTCACGGGCAGAGTGGATTGGTGCCGGAAGAATGGCCATTGACGGGCTCAAGGAAGTCCAGGAATCAGTGATGCGCATTGAGGCCGGACTGAGCACGTATGAGAAAGAGCTGGCGCTGATGGGCGAGGATTATCAGGACATTTTCCGCCAGCAGGTCAGGGAATCTGCTGAGCGGCAAAAAGCCGGACTCTCACGTCCGGTGTGGATAGAGCAGGCGTATCAGCAGCAGATAGCGGAGAGTCGTAGGCCGGAAGAGGAGACAACACCACGTGAGACGTAATCTTTCACACATTATTGCCGCAGCATTCAATGAACCGCTGCTTCTGGAGCCCGCCTATGCGCGGGTTTTCTTTTGCGCGCTCGGGCGCGAGATGGGGGCAGCAAGTCTTTCGGTACCACAACAGCAGGTACAGTTTGATGCTCCCGGAATGCTGGCTGAAACGGACGAGTACATGGCCGGAGGTAAACGACCGGCCCGTGTTTACCGGGTGGTGAACGGTATTGCGGTACTGCCGGTGACCGGCACGCTGGTGCACCGGCTGGGGGGGATGCGGCCATTTTCCGGAATGACTGGCTATGACGGCATTGTCGCCTGTCTTCAGCAGGCAATGGCAGATAGCCAGGTGCGGGGCATACTGCTGGACATTGACAGTCCGGGCGGGCAGGCCGCCGGCGCGTTTGACTGCGCTGACATGATTTACCGCCTCCGTCAGCAGAAGCCGGTCTGGGCACTGTGCAATGACACGGCCTGTTCTGCAGCCATGCTGCTGGCGTCGGCCTGCTCCCGACGGCTGGTTACCCAGACATCCCGTATCGGTTCCATTGGCGTGATGATGAGCCATGTCAGCTATGCCGGTCATCTGGCGCAGGCCGGTGTGGATATCACGCTGATTTACTCAGGGGCGCACAAGGTGGATGGCAATCAGTTTGAAGCGTTGCCGGCAGAGGTTCGCCAGGACATGCAGCAGCGGATTGATGCGGCGCGCCGGATGTTTGCCGAAAAAGTGGCGATGTATACCGGTCTGTCTGTTGATGCCGTCACGGGAACAGAGGCTGCCGTTTTTGAAGGTCAGTCCGGCATTGAGGCCGGGCTGGCGGATGAATTAATCAATGCGTCGGATGCCATCAGTGTGATGGCCACGGCGCTGAACAGTAATGTCAGAGGAGGCACTATGCCGCAATTAACTGCAACGGAAGCCGCCGTGCAGGAGAACCAGCGAGTGATGGGGATCCTGACATGCCAGGAAGCGAAAGGACGTGAACAGCTTGCCACGATGCTGGCAGGACAACAGGGCATGAGCGTTGAACAGGCCCGGGCGATTCTGGCCGCGGCGGCACCGCAGCAGCCGGTGGCATCCACGCAGAGTGAAGCCGATCGCATTATGGTGTGTGAAGAAGCGAACGGTCGTGAACAACTGGCGGCAACGCTGGCGGCGATGCCGGAGATGACGGTGGAAAAAGCCCGCCCGATCCTGGCTGCTTCACCGCAGGCGGATGCCGGACCATCACTCCGTGATCAGATCATGGCACTGGATGAGGCAAAAGGGGCTGAGGCGCAGGCTGAACAGCTGGCTGCCTGCCCGGGAATGACAGTGGAGAGCGCCCGGGCTGTGCTGGCTGCGGGATCAGGTAAGGCAGAACCGGTCTCTGCATCCACAACCGCCATGTTTGAACATTTCATGGCGAATCATTCACCGGCAGCGGTGCGGGGTGGCGTGTCACAGACGTCAGCAGACGGTGATGCGGACGTGAAAATGCTCATGGCCATGCCATGAAGTCAGTGCTGACCATCAATAGGAGGTTTTTACAATATGGTGACGAAAACCATCACTGAACAGCGTGCGGAAGTACGTATTTTTGCCGGTAATGATCCGGCTCATACCGCCACAGGCAGCAGCGGGATTTCCTCGCCAACACCGGCACTGACGCCCCTGATGCTGGATGAAGCCACCGGGAAACTGGTGGTCTGGGACGGACAGAAAGCCGGTAGTGCGGTTGGCATACTGGTACTGCCGCTTGAAGGCACAGAGACGGTGCTGACCTATTACAAGTCGGGGACCTTTGCGACGGAGGCAATCCGCTGGCCTGACAGTGTGGATGAACACAAAAAGGCAAATGCCTTTGCCGGCACAGCCCTGAGTCACGCGGCTCTGCCGTAACACGTTATCAGGCCACCATGGTGACCTGACTGATTTCTGAATGAAAGGAACTGATTTATGGGATTGTTTACGACCCGCCAGTTACTCGGTTATACCGAACAAAAAGTTAAATTTCGTGCGCTGTTTCTGGAGCTGTTTTTCCGCCGTACGGTGAATTTCCATACCGAAGAGGTGATGCTGGACAAAATTACCGGAAAAACGCCGGTGGCGGCCTATGTCTCCCCGGTTGTTGAAGGAAAAGTGCTGCGTCATCGTGGTGGTGAAACCCGCGTGTTGCGTCCGGGCTACGTCAAGCCGAAACACGAATTTAATTACCAGCAGGCGGTTGAGCGCCTTCCTGGTGAAGATCCATCTCAACTGAATGATCCGGCTTACCGCCGTCTGCGTATCATTACCGATAACCTCAAACAGGAAGAGCACGCCATTGTCCAGGTGGAAGAAATGCAGGCGGTAAATGCTGTGTTGTATGGCAAATACACCATGGAAGGAGACCAGTTCGAGAAAATTGAGGTCGATTTTGGCAGGTCGACGAAGAATAACATCACTCAGGGTAGTGGTAAGGAGTGGTCAAAACAGGATCGTGACACGTTCGATCCTACACATGATATTGACCTCTACTGCGACCTGGCCAGCGGTCTTGTGAATATTGCCATTATGGACGGTACCGTCTGGCGTCTTCTGAATGGTTTTAAGCTGTTCCGCGAAAAACTGGATACCCGTCGCGGTTCAAATTCTCAACTCGAAACGGCAGTGAAAGATCTGGGCGCAGTGGTGTCCTTCAAGGGGTATTACGGCGATCTGGCCATTGTGGTGGCGAAAACGTCTTATATAGCAGAAGACGGTATCGAAAAACGTTATCTTCCAGATGGCATGCTGGTTCTGGGGAATACTGCTGCAGATGGGATCCGTTGTTACGGTGCCATTCAGGATGCTCAGGCGTTGTCCGAAGGTGTGGTGGCCTCTTCCCGTTATCCGAAACACTGGCTGACGGTAGGGGATCCCGCCCGTGAATTTACCATGACGCAGTCCGCGCCGCTGATGGTGTTGCCGGACCCGGATGAGTTTGTGGTGGTACAGGTGAAATAATCCGTGAGCGGGGGCGAAATGCCCCCGTGTCTTTTTTCACAGGGGGCTGATATGGCAACGAAAGAGCAAAATCTGAAACGGCTTGATGAACTGGCCCTGATTCTGGGGCGTGAGCCGGATATATCCGGGAGTGCCGCAGAGATAGCGCAGCGGGTGGCAGAATGGGAAGAGGAAATGCAGTCATCCGGCGATGATGTACAGGTTATGAATATGGATATCCGGGAGCGGGAAACCGCGGCTCATGATGTTCGTGAGGAAACATCCGGCGCGTTAACGCGCATCAGAGTTCTGACCTGCCTCCATCTCTGTGGCGTTGATGGTGAAACGGGGGAATCCGTTGAGCTTGCGGATGTTGGTCGGGTGATTCTGATTATGTCCTCAGATGCAAAAACACACGTTGATGGTGGAATGGCTGTTTATGCGTGATTTTCAGAATGCCTTTGATGCCGCCCTTGCCGGGGTGGACAGTACGATTGTTGAAGTGATGGGCATCAGTGCGCAGTTCACCTCCGGTGCACAGCGTGGCGGCGAGGTTCATGGCGTTTTTGACGATCCGGAGTCGCTGGGTTTTGCCAGTAGTGGGATCCGTATTGAAGGAAGTAACCCGTCATTATTTGTGCTTACGGATACGGTTTGTGCTGTACGGCGTGGTGACACGCTGACCATTAACGGCGAGATGTTCTGGGTGGACCGTGTTTCTCCGGATGACGGAGGGAGTTGTTATCTCTGGCTCAACCGGGGGCAACCACCTGCCGCCAGCCGTCGCCGCTGAAAGGGGGATGTATGGCCATAAAAGGTCTTGAGCAGGCCGTTGAAAACCTCAGCCGTATCAGCAAAACGGCAGTGCCTGGTGCCGCCGCAATGGCCATTAACCGCGTTGCTTCATCCGCGATATCGCAGTCGGCGTCACTGGTTGCCCGTGAGACAAAGGTACGCCGGAAACTGGTAAAGGAAAGGGCCAGGCTGAAAAGGGCCACGGTCAAAAATCCGCAGGCCAGAATCAAAGTTAACCGGGGGGATTTGCCCGTAATCAGGCTGGGTAACGCGCGGGTTGTCCTGTCCCGACGCAGGCGTCGTAAAAAGGGGCAGCGTTCATCCCTGAAAGGTGGCGGCAGCGTGCTTGTGGTGGGAAACCGTCGTATTCCCGGCGCGTTTATTCAGCAACTGAAAAATGGCCGGTGGCATGTCATGCAGCGTGTGGCCGGGAAAAACCGTTACCCCATTGATGTGGTGAAAATCCCGATGGCGGTGCCGCTGACCACGGCGTTTAAACAGAATATTGAGCGGATACGGCGTGAGCGTCTTCCGAAAGAGCTGGGCTATGCGCTGCAGCATCAACTGAGAATGGTAATAAAGCGATGAAACATACTGAACTCCGTGCAGCCGTACTGGATGCACTGGAGAAGCATGACACCGGGGCGACGCTTTTTGATGGTCGCCCTGCTGTTTTTGATGAGGAAGATTTTCCGGCAATTGCCGTTTATCTCACCGGCGCTGAATACACGGGCGAAGAGCTGGACAGCGATACCTGGCAGGCGGAGCTGCATATTGAAGTTTTCCTGCCTGCTCAGGTGCCGGATTCAGAGCTGGATTCGTGGATGGAGTCCCGGATCTGTCTCTTATACACATCTCCGAGCCCACGAGACATGCGCAGATCTC
>OWIK01000648.1_pt1 | contig 10871 bp, 10 predicted proteins | sample 1732691 | NCBI WGS metagenome assembly OWIK01 (sample SAMN05065743, study PRJEB22554) | human gut metagenome | biome: ENVO:2100002; feature: ENVO:00000062; material: ENVO:00002003 | host: Homo sapiens | place: USA | reverse complement strand
CTCGTGGGCTCGGAGATGTGTATAAGAGACAGGTGCGTGCCGCTGCCGAAGAGGAAGTAAGACCGTCAGATTTTGACTGATGGCGTTTGCCGTCCTCACCCTCTCAGGCGCTCCCGCGCCAGAATCCCCCTTTTGTCGCTGCGCGACATCTTCCCCCGGAGCGGGGGAAGTCTTTCCTCTCAGGGGGAGCCAAGGTCTAAGGCTTGTTGCTAAAGTATCAGGTACAACGAGAAAGCTTCCGGCAGATACTTAAAGCTCCCCCCTTCGGGGGAGCTGGCGAACGCAGTGAGCCTGAGAGGGTTCAGACCTTTCCTTGGGGAAGCTGGCAAAGCTGCAGGCTTTGCCGGAAGGGGTTGCGCGCCAACCCAAAAGCAACTGCAAACATTTTTATAAAAAAGATGCCGGCAGGTTGTTTTCAACCTGTCGGCATCTACGTGTTTATGTAAACAATTTAGTAGTACTTAATTGTTTAGCCCTTCAGTGCCACGCCCATCCAGACAGTAGCCTCATAACCGCCGTCTACGATCTTCAGGTAGCTCTGCCAAGTCTCATCCGGTTCGATGTCCTTGCACTTATCGAGCAGGCTGTCCTTAATGTCAGCGTAGTAAACACGCTCATTCGGGTTGCTCTTCAAATCAAACACTTTGTTGGCAATCACTTCCACATGGCGATCCGCTACACCGCCGTTAAAGAACTTTAAAGTAAGGAAAATCTTGCTCTTGCTTGCAGGCTTGGACTCTTCCAGCTTAACAGGAACCTTAGCAATCTTCGGGGTGCTCTCAGAAATAATGTCAACCTCGTCCTCGCTAATCAGCTCATAGCCCTTCGGCAGCTTGTCTGCGGGGATCAGCTTCGGGTCGTACTTCTTTGCGTCCTTCAGGACGGTAGTCTCATAAACACCAGTAACGCTGTTGCCAACAGGATTACCCTTTTCATCCACAAAGAGAACACGCAGATCAACGCTGGTCACGCCGGGAACATCGGGGATATCGGTGTCGGGAAGCTTTTTGCAGCCGGTCAGAGCAGCAACAGCCAGAGCAGCAACACCTGCGCTCTTCAGGAACTGACGACGAGAGATATTAGACATAATAATCAACCTCACAATCTTTCTTTACACGCACGCCTTACACGCTATGGAATGCGTTTACACCTATATAATACCCTTACCTTCCCCCCATTGTCAAGTGCTTTATGGAAACATTCACCAAAAAAATACAAGGATACAAGAATAAGTATCACCATTCTTTACAATACAGCCGCCGTATCCGCAAAAAACCACGCCGCAGCCATTGCTGTGCGCCGGTGCATCTGCTATACTTTATATATAGTTATAGTTTCTCTCATTTTTGTATTTTACCGGATAAAGGAGCGATTTATAATGTCTGTTATGGAACTTCTGACCACCCGCCGCACCTACCGCCGGTTTGCACAAAAAGCTGTGCCGCAGGATGTGGTAAATGATATCGTACAGGCCGTGCGGCTGTCCTCCTGCGGGGCAAACCGGCAGGCGGTGCGTCTGGTGCTGGTGCAAAGCCCGGAGATGGTGGCCAAGGTACAGCCGCTGGTCAAGTGGGCTGGCTATCTGCCGCCGGAGCAGGGCACGCCCAAGGCGGACGAGCTGCCCACCTTTTATGCAGCTGTGGTGCAGGATACCGCCATCCCCGGCGACCTTGCCACCGACACCGGCATTGCACTTGCCAACATGACCCTTGCCGCATGGGGCAAGGGCGTGGGCAGCTGCATCATGGGCGCGATCAATAAGCCCGCCCTGACCGCGCTGCTGGGCATTGAGGAGCCGCAGAAGCTGGCCTTTATGGTGGCTTTTGGCTACCCCACCCACAAAGCCCGCATCGTCCCCATGACCGAGCAGACCGGTGTAAAGTACTATCTGGACGAAAACCGCGACTACTGCGTGCCTAAGCGCAGCGCGGAGGAGATCGCAAGAAGCCTGTAAAAGCCGGTTTATACTGCATATATTCACATGTTTTCTCCGTTATTGCATAAATGTTTGCAAAATCGTTTCAATTTCACGGATTATTATGCACAAGTATTGACTTTTTGTTTTGTACAAACTATACTAAGTGCGTTCCCCGAAAGCGCGATGAATCGCATCCCATCGGGGCAAGGCAAACTATATTGCATAGATTGAGGAGTGTTTGAATATGAAAAAGATCTCTCGCCGCAGCTTCATGGCTGCCGTTGCTGTTTCCGTTGCTGCTCTGGCTCTGACCGCCTGCGGTGGTTCCGCAAGCTCTGCTGCTTCCTCTGTGGCAAGCTCTGCCGCTTCCTCCGAGGCTGTTTCTTCTGCCGCTGCCGCTGAGCTGACCACCGTGGAGGCTGGTAAGCTGACCATGGCCACCAACGCCACCTTCCCTCCGTACGAGATGACCACCGACTCCGGTGAGATCGAGGGCATCGATGTAGACACCGCCAAGGCCATTGCTGAGAAGCTGGGTCTGGAGCTGCAGATCGATGACATGGAGTTTGACGCCGCACTGCTCAGCGTGCAGCAGGGCAAGGCCGACATCGTGATGGCTGGCGTTACCGTGACCGATGAGCGCAAGGCTGTGATGGACTTCTCTGACAGCTACGCAACCGGCATCCAGTCCATCATCGTGCCCAACGATTCCGACATTGCTTCTCCCGACGATCTGGCCTGCAAGAAGATCGGCACCCAGCGCGGCACCACCGGCTACATCTACTGCTCCGATGACTTCGGCGAGGACTCTGTTGTGGCCTACGACAGCGGCCTGACCGCTGTGCAGGCACTGAACAACGGTCAGGTGGATGCAGTGGTCATCGACAACGCTCCCGCTACGGAGTACGTTGCCGCCAACCCCGGCCTGAAGGTGCTGGACACCAGCTACGCCGAGGAGGATTACGCCATCGGCATGGCAAAGGGTTCTGCACTGGAGGACGCTGTCAACAAGGCTCTGGAGGAGCTGAAGGCTGACGGCACTCTGCAGGCCATCGTGGACAAGTACATCAACGCAAACTAAGTTGCGTGCCCTGTACCATTCCCGTACCCAAGGAGGCGCCCCGCTCCGGGGCACCTCTTTTTTTGGAAAAAAGTGATTACAATTTATTGACAAACAGAAAGTGAGGATGTGAATGGCTGCGCAATACGAACTGCTCAAAGAGCTGCTCAACAGCGGCACAAAGCTAAGCTTTGAACAGGATTTCTTTTTCAAGTTTTATCAGGCCTTTCTGCTGAAGGACCGCTGGATGCAGTACATCAGCGGTGTGGGCACCACCCTGCTGGTCACCGCACTGGCGCTGGCGCTGGGCGTGGTGCTGGGCAGCGTGGTGGCGCTGGTGCGCGTGACCCACGACCAGCAGCGCCCCGGCCACAAAAACGCGGTGCTGGGCTTTTTTAACGCGGTGTGTCAGGTGTACACCACCATCATCCGCGGCACGCCCATGATGGTGCAGCTGCTGATCATGAGCATGGTCATTTTTGCCAACAGCCGCAACTTTACCATGGTAGGTGCGCTGACCTTAGGCATCAACTCTGGCGCGTATGTATCCGAGATCATCCGCGGCGGCCTGATGGCTGTGGACCCCGGCCAGATGGAAGCCGGACGCAGCCTTGGCCTGAACTACATGACCACCATGGTGGTCATCATCATCCCGCAGGCCATCCGTGCGGTGCTGCCTGCACTGGGCAACGAGTTCATCATTCTGCTCAAGGATACTTCCCTGATCACCACCATCGGCGGCAAGGAGCTGCTGTATGCTGCACAGGGCATTATGAACCGTACCTACGAAGCCATGTTCCCCCTGCTGGGCGTTGCATTGATCTACCTGATCCTTGTTATGCTGTTTACATGGCTGCTGAGCAAGTTTGAGAGGAGGCTGGCACAAAGTGACCGATAAGATTTTGGAAGTACGCGGCCTGACCAAGACCTATGGCGGCGTAAAGAAGCGCGGCGCAAAAAAGGCCGACCCCACGCTGGACGTGCTGAAGGGCATCGACCTTGACATCTACCGCGGCGATGTGGTTTGCCTGATCGGCCCTTCCGGCTGCGGCAAGTCCACCTTTCTGCGCTGCCTGAACCGGCTGGAGACCCCCTCCTCCGGCTCTATCAAGTTTGAAGGCGTGGAGGTGGACGAAGCGCACATCGACCCCGTGCGCCAGAAGATGGGCATGGTGTTCCAGCACTTCAACCTGTTCCCCCACCTGACCGTGAAAAAGAACCTTGAGCTGGCACCCAGCCTGCTGAAGCTAAAGGACAAAGAGGCCATCTCTGCCCGTGCAGACGAGCTGCTGGCACGCGTAGGTCTGGCCGATAAGGCCAACGTCTACCCCAAGAGCCTGTCCGGTGGCCAGCAGCAGCGCATTGCCATCGCCCGCGCGCTGGCAATGGACCCGGACGTGATCCTGTTCGACGAGCCCACCAGCGCCCTTGACCCCGAGATGGTGGGCGAGGTGCTGGAGCTGATGAAGGAGCTGGCACACACCGGCATCACCATGCTGGTGGTCACCCACGAAATGGGCTTTGCCCGTGAGGTGTCCAACCGGGTCATCTTCATCGACGATGGCAAGATTCAGGAGGATGAGCCGCCGCAGGAGCTGTTCACCAACCCCAAGCACCCCCGCCTGAAAGCCTTCCTCTCCAAGATGCTGTAATAATATAAAAAATTCAAGCCCGGAAGGTCGGTAGACCTTCCGGGCTTGTTTCGTTGAATAATGATGCGCTGCGGCTTAAAGCTCTGCCAGAATGGCATCGCCCATGGCGGTGCAGCCAAGGCAGGTGCAGCCATCGCTCATGTTGTCGGCTGTGCGCAGACCCTTGTCCAGCACACGGCTCACAGCGTTCTCAATGGCATCGGCTTCCTCTGCCATGCCAAAGGAGTACCGCAGCATCATGGCGGCGGACAGGATGCAGGCAGTGGGGTTTACGATGTCCTTGCCTGCAATGTCCGGGGCAGAGCCGTGGATGGGCTCGTACAGACCCCGGGTGCCGTCGCCAAGGCTGGAGGACGGGATCATACCGATGGAACCGGTGATCATAGAAGCCTCGTCCGACAGGATGTCGCCGAACATATTCTCGGTGACGATCACGTCAAACTGCGCAGGGTTCTTCACGATCTGCATAGCGCAGTTGTCCACGAACATCTCGCTGTACTCCACGTCCGGGTACTCGGCCTGCAGCCGGTGCATCACAGTGCGCCACAGGCGGCTGGTGTCCAGCACGTTGGCCTTGTCCACACAGCACAGCTTTTTGCGGCGCTTGCGGGCAGTCTCGAAGCCGATGCGGCCAATGCGCTCGATCTCGTGCTCTGCGTAGGGCATGGTGTCCACGGCCTGCTTTTCGCCGTTTTCCAGCGTGTGGGTCTGGTGCTGGCCGAAGTACACGCCACCGATCAGCTCCCGCACAATGATAAAGTCAATGCCCTGTGCCACGATCTCGGGCTTTAAGGGGCTGGCAGGCGCCAGCTGCGGCCAGATCTTGGCGGGGCGGTTGTTGGCGTACAGCCCCATGCCGGCGCGCAGCCGCAGCAGGCCCTTTTCTGGCCGCTGCTCCCCGGGCAGGCCCTCCCATTTGGGGCCGCCTACCGCGCCCAGCAGCACGCTGTCGGCGGCAAGACACTTGTCCAGCTCGTGCTGGGGCAGCGGGTCGCCGTATTTATCAATGGCCTCGCCGCCCATGGCGGCAGCGGTGTAGTGGAAGGTATGGCCGTACTTTTCAGCCACCTTATCCAGCACCCGGAGGGTCTGCTTTACGATCTCCGGGCTGGAGCAATCGCCCCAGATGACAGCAATATTTTTTTCCATGAGGTACTCCTTTTATGCTCCAAACGCATTTTCACGGATGGGGATGGGGTTATTTCTGGATGGCCTTCATCAGGCCGCCGGCGGAGATGATGTTCTGGATAAAGGGCGGGAAGGGCTCGGCGTGGAACACCTTGCCGTTGGTCTCGTCGGTGATGACGCCGGTGTCAAAATCCACCCGAACGGTGTCCCCTGCTTCAATGGCGTCCACAGCCTCCGGGCATTCCATGATGGGCAGGCCGATGTTGATGCTGTTGCGGTAAAAGATGCGGGCAAAGCTTTTGGCAATGACCACCGCGATGCCGGCAGTCTTGATGCACAGGGGTGCGTGCTCGCGGGAGGAGCCGCAGCCAAAGTTCCAGCCGCCCACCATGATATCACCGGGCTGCACCCGGTTCACAAAATCCTTGTCGATATCCTCCATGCAGTGGCTGGCAAGCTCCTTGGCGTCCTGCGTGTTCAGGTGGCGTGCCGGGATGATGACATCGGTATCCACGTTATCCGGGTATTTGAAAACAGAACCTCTTGCGTTCATGCTCATGCTCCTTTCGGGTCAGACCGTGCGCGGGTCGGTGATGTAGCCGGTCAGGGCGCTGGCGGCGGCGGTGGCGGGAGAAGCTAGATAGACCTCACTGTCCACATGACCCATGCGTCCCACAAAGTTGCGGTTGGTGGTGGAAACGCAGCGCTCGCCCGCTGCCAGAATGCCCATGTAGCCGCCCAGACAGGGGCCGCAGGTGGGGGTGGATACGATGCAGCCCGCATCGATAAAGGCGGTAGTCCAGCCCCGCAGGATGCACTCCTTATAAACAGCCATGGTGGCGGGGATGATGATGCCGCGCACGCCCTTGGCGATGTGCTTGCCCTTGAGGATGTTGTAGGCGGCTTCCATGTCCTCCAGACGGCCGTTGGTGCAGCTGCCGATGACCACCTGATCGATCTTGATGTCCTTGCCCTCGCTGGCAACATGGGTATTCTCGGGCAGGTGGGGGTAGCTGACGGTGGGCTCCAGTGCGCTGAGGTCGATCTCGATGGTCTTTTCGTACACGGCATCGGGGTCAGCTTCGTAGAACACCGGCGGGCGCTGGCTGCGGCCTGCAAGATAAGCCTTGGTCACCTCGTCCACCGGGAAGATGCCGTTCTTGGCACCGGCTTCAATCGCCATATTGCAGATGCACAGGCGGTCGTCCATGGTAAGGCCTGCCACGCCCGGGCCGGTGAACTCCATAGACTTATACAGTGCGCCGTCCACACCGATCATGCCGATGATGTGCAAAATCAGATCCTTGCCGGACACCCGGGGGTTAAACTTGCCGGTAAGCACGAACTTGATGGCAGAGGGCACCTTGAACCACGCCATGCCGGTGGCCATGCCTGCGGCCATATCGGTAGAGCCTACACCGGTGGAGAAGGCGCCCAGTGCACCATAGGTGCAGGTGTGGCTGTCCGCGCCGATCACGCAGTCACCGGCGGTGACGATGCCTTTTTCCGGCAGCAGCGCGTGCTCAATGCCCATCTGGCCGACATCGTAGAAGTTGAGGATATCGTATTTATTGGCGAACTCCCGGCACTGCTTGGACTGGGTAGCACTCTTGATATCCTTATTGGGTACAAAGTGGTCCAGCACGATAGCGATATGCTCTTTATCAAACACGCGGTCGAAACCGGCGCGTTCAAACTCGTTGATGGCCACCGGGGTGGTGATATCGTTGCCCAGCACGATGTCCAACTTTGCGTTGATGAGCTGGCCTGCCTTGACCTCCGGCAGTCCGGCGTGTGCGGCAAGGATCTTCTGCGTCAGGGTCATTCCCATGGTAGTTTTCTCCTTTTTACTTATAACCCTCTCAGTCAATGCCTTACGGCATTGCCAGCTCCCCCGAAGGGGGAGCTTTTTGCATGAGCGGGCAAGTTTTCCTTCTGATTCAAAGCTCCCCCTTCGGGGGAGCTGGCGCAAAGCGCCTGAGAGGGTTCGTTCTTTACTTGTTATTGATCGCGCTGACAAGGGCACGGATACCGGCCACGATGATATCGGTGTCGGTACCGGCACCCCATGTGACCGTGTTGTCTCCCCAGACAAGCCCCACATAGGAGGCTGCGCGGGAGGTAGAGCCCTCGTCCAAGCTGTGCTCAGAGTAGTTTTCCAGATGGAAGTCCATGCCGGTGGCGCTCTGGATAGCGTTGGCTACGGCATCCAAACGGCCGTTGCCCACCGAGGTGACCACCTTGCGCTGGCCGTTCAGCTCCAGCGTGACTGTGGCGGTAATGCCGTTTACCTGCGCAAAGTGGGCTTCCACCACATTCAGCGGCTTTGCACGGTTGAGGTAGGTATCCTCGAAGATGTGCAGCACCTCGGCGGCGCTCAGCTCCTTGTGGCTGTGGTCGGACACGCTCTTGACCTTGTAGCCCAGCGCCTCCCGCATCTTGGGGGGCAGATTGTAGCCGTAGTTCTGTTCCAGCACAAAACCGATGCCGCCCTTGCCGCTTTGGCTGTTGATGCGGATGACATCGGCGTCGTAGGTGCGGCCAATGTCGTGGGGGTCCACCGGGATGTAGGGACAGGTCCAGCGGTGTTCGCCGGTCTGCTTGCGGTACGCCATGCCCTTGGCAATGGCGTCCTGATGACTGCCGGAGAAGGCGGCAAACACCAGCTGCCCGGCGTAGGGGGTACGCTCGTAGATGTGCATCCGGGTCACCCGCTCGTAGGTGGCGCAGATGGCGGGCATATCCGAGAAGTCCAGCTTGGGGTCTACGCCGTGGCTGTACATATTCATGGCCAGCGTTACGGCGTCCACATTGCCGGTGCGCTCGCCGTTGCCAAACAGGCAGCACTCCACGCGCTGTGCGCCCGCCAGCACTGCCAGCTCTGCGCAGGCCACGCCGGTGCCGCGGTCGTTGTGGGGGTGGGTGGAGATGATCACGCTGTCGCGGTACTTCAGGTGCTTGTCGCAATACTCGATCTGGTTGGCGTACACATGGGGCATGCTCATCTCCACGGTCACCGGCAGGTTGATGATCATGGGGCGCTCCGGGGTGGGCTGCATGATATCCAGCACGGCGTTGCACACCTCTACGGCGTAGTCCACCTCGGTGCCGGTAAAGCTTTCGGGGCTGTACTCAAACAGGAAGTTGCCCTCGTACTCCTCGCTGAGCTGCTTGACCAGCTTTGCGCCGTCCACGGCGATCTGCTTGATTTCCTCCTTGGACTTGTGGAACACCTGCTCCCGCTGCGCCACAGAGGTGGAGTTGTAGAAGTGGATCACCGCCCGGGGTGCGCCCTTGACTGCCTCGAAGGTGCGGCGGATGATGTGGTCGCGGCACTGGGTCAGCACCTGCACGGTGACATCGGCGGGAATCATATTCTTTTCGATCAGGGTGCGCTGGAACTCGTACTCGGTCTCGCTGGCGGCGGGGAAGCCCACCTCGATCTCCTTGAAGCCGATCTTTACCAGCATCTGGAAGAACTCCAGCTTTTCTGCAAGGCTCATGGGCACGATCAGTGCCTGATTGCCGTCCCGCAGATCCACGCTGCACCATGCGGGAGCCTTTTCAATATGGTCTTTTTTTACCCAGCTGTCATAACCGGCGGGTACCGGGTAGTACCCCGGTGCGTACTTGGTAGCGTCCATCATCCTGTTGTCCTCCTGATGTTGTGGTGCATAAAAATGCACCCCTTCCGTCTGCTCGTTTCACTCGCATCCACCTTCCCCAAGGGGACGGCTTTCCGGAATGCGGTAAAGTTTGCGGTATTGCCCAAAGGCACCCCCTTGGGGGAGCTGGCATCGCGTAGCGATGCCTGAAGGGGTATCCGCATACAAAAAGGCTCCCGTCTTTCAAGGCGAAAACCTTGAGAGACGAGAGCCTGTAAATTGCTTTTACAGGGCACCCGTGGTACCACTCTCCTTGCTGCACGGTCAGGTACAGCCACTTTGCACGATCGGCCAAAACAGCGAATCGCTGCCCCTGTAACGGTGGGCGTCCGTCAGAACCTACTTGTCCGTTCAGTCCTGCCGCTCAGGGGCCAGTATCCGAAGCCCTCTGCACCCGCCTTGCACCACCCGGCGGCTCTCTGCACGCAGAAGAAAGATCGTTTTATCCCCGTCAACGCATTTGCACTTTGTTGAAAGTGAGATAATTTTAGCACGCCTGCCAGAAAGTGTCAAGAAGTTTCATTCAGGACAAAGATGAAAGCATTTCATAATACCATAGGGTAAATCATGCAAAATTGAGGTCGTTGCTCCCCTGCCCCCTTATCCGGCAAGCCCTTTGCGCACCTATAATATGGTAACTGAGCGGCTTTAGTCCTCTTTGTTAAGAAACTGCTAAGTTTTTGCAAAGTTGCCCTCGCTGCGCTGTTGCTAGGCGGTAAGGTGTGGTATACTGGACGCAGCAAACGGGTGGAAGCCCACTTTATATAGAAGGAGGAACATCCCATGAAAGAAGTCAAGCCATCCAAAAAGCCGCTGGCTATCTACTATGCCATCGTGCTGCTGGTGCTGCTGGTCATCAACCTTGTGGTCATGCCATGGCTGGCCGAGCGTCAGGTGCAGGAGGTAGACTACGGCACCTTTATGAGCATGACCGAGCAGGAAAACATCGGCAAGGTGGATATCCAGTCCAACCAGATCATTTTTACAGATAAGGACAACAAACAGATCTACAAGACCGGCCTGATGAACGATCCCGGCCTGACCGAGCGCCTGTACGACGCAGGCGCACAATTCTCCAGCGAGATCGTGGAGCAGGGTTCGCCGGTGCTCAGCTTTCTGCTGTGGTTCGTGTTGCCCATTCTGCTGTTCAGCTTCATCGGCAACCAGATGAATAAAAAGCTGATGGAAAAAGCAGGCGGCGGCCCGGGCTCCATGATGTTTGGCGGCGCGGGCAAATCCAACGCAAAGGTGTATGTGCAGTCCACCCACGGCATCCGCTTTGCGGATGTGGCCGGTGAGGACGAGGCCAAGGAGAACCTGCAGGAGATCGTCAATTATCTGCACGACCCCAAGAAGTATGAGGAGATCGGTGCTTCCATGCCCAAGGGCATTTTGCTGGTAGGCCCTCCGGGCACCGGCAAGACCATGCTGGCCAAGGCCGTGGCAGG
>OWIK01000647.1_pt1 | contig 10871 bp, 8 predicted proteins | sample 1732691 | NCBI WGS metagenome assembly OWIK01 (sample SAMN05065743, study PRJEB22554) | human gut metagenome | biome: ENVO:2100002; feature: ENVO:00000062; material: ENVO:00002003 | host: Homo sapiens | place: USA | reverse complement strand
AGATCTGCGCATGTCTCGTGGGCTCGGAGATGTGTATAAGAGACAGCTACATATACAGATATTATATACAGACCTGTAACAAGGGAGATGCTAGAACAACTATTTTCAAATTCATCTAAGAAGAATAAGCATAAATTAGTTAAGAAGAGAAGAAGGTAAATTGAAACAATAAATCTTTTCAAATATTGCATAATTGTAATCATATTCCTACATTTGTTGGTGGAAGACTAAAGATAGATTATGGGATATTATGAACTACTATTGGATGAAAGATAATAAGAATATCAGTAGTTTGTTAAAATGGTATTATAGAGGTAATAGCATTTGCATCCCTTCATCAACAGGTTTATGCAGTTTAATATTTACCATATAAAATGATAAGCTCATGAATACGTTTTGGAAAATTACATTGGGATTTATGATTGGAGTTGTATGCACACTTGCAACTTTAATCGTTTTTGGAACAGGGTATAATGATAATGCAGAGCACAAGCCAACAGAGCACAAAAATAGAGTGCTCCAGTTTCAAAGTGATGAAGAAGCCCCAGAGCATGATGTTCACTCATTTGAACTTTCCACAAAAAATGGAATAATAAAATTGCATACATATATGTCCAAAGATTCTGTTCAGATTCTTATGGGACGCCCCCAATCTACAGATATACAGAATATTGGTGGAATGGGTGTTTATGAAACTTGGAAGTATAAAGGACGAAATCAGTATGTTGACGAATTTACTTTGAGATTTAAAGACGGGGAGTTAGAATCTGTACATCAATATAGAGAATAATCGCAAGAAGGAAAGATATTTTTTTTAAATCACAAAAGGCAGCAAGTGAATGTTACTTCAAATGCTGCCTTGCTTTTTGTTTCAACCCTGTATCTATTGCTTGGTATAAGTTACAGAATCAGAATTATCTTTAATCGTTAGACGATTACCCGAAATAGAGAAGGTAGACGTATATGTTTCACCGTCTGACCATGTAAATGTAATCTTATCGCCGTCTAAAGAGTACTTAAATGATTCTGAATCAATTTGTTTACCATCTTTAAACTCTTGCCATATACCGCTTCCGTCTGCATTGAATGTATATGAATCACTATAGCCTTTACCGTCATCAACGACTTCACCTCGCCATGTACCAACAATAGGATTGTCATCATCGTCATCGCTACAAGCAACGAAATTTACACTCATAATAATGGCTACTATAGCCATACCAATAAATCTTAATGTCTTCATTTGTTATATAATCTGTTTGTGCTTCTACGTTCCTAATAGAGAGCGTTAATAATTGAGATATAAGTGTGAGGAACACAACACGGAGTTGCACACTTCTTTGATAAAGAACTGTTGAGTAGTAAAATAGACTGTCTGTTTCTTATATACCTGTATTTATGCCAACCTGTTCCCTATAGTTGGCTACTACATGCAAGAAGCGTGGGAACTATTGAATATTACCTAATCCGAGGCTCTGGACTGCCCAAACACAAGTAATAAACAATAGCCCACGCCAAACGATATATAGACTATCTTAACAAGATAGGTATATAACATTGACGTGAGCGTTCTTGCTTATTATCCTTGTGTTTTGAAATTGTCCAGATTTCAGATTAAGGATAATATCTTAAACGCTCTTCGTTAACTATGTCCTTTCAGAACTATCTCCATAGAAGTCTGAAATTGCTACAAAGTTACTAAAAGCTGTTTAATTTGCAAGAACTATTGTTTATTAAAAGTTGAGAGCTGTCTCTGCTCAATAATTCAAGGTTGGTATGAAACTTGCCAAATCCCCATATAAGTAGAAATTCTGAACTTTCATACCAACCCAATTTTAGAAGCTAAGACAATCATAGGTGTTTAATAATTCCTCTTGCCTTAATCCCAAGTATCTCTTAGTAATTGATACACTGGAATGATTGAATAGCTCCATGAGCTTGACAAGTGCAAGCTCTGAATTATTGTTATTCATGTTGTAGACCTGTCTGCCAAAGGTCTTTCTAAGAGAATGACACGAAAAATTGCCTATTTGTAGCCTGTATTTTTTCTTAATCTCCTTCAGCATAACATTGATTCTTTGAACTGTGTACACTGTCCCCTTCTGACTTATCAATACAGGAGCATTTATGCCAACTGAATTTATATGCTCATAACAATCTCTGATATGTTGCTGTAGCTGCATATTAATCCTAATTGTCCTTTGCTTTCCTGTTTTAATCTCTGTAATGGTAAACTCTTCTGCATCTAGTATCTGATTCCACCTCAAAGCAAGAATATCAGAAATTCTTAGACCTGTGAAGCAACCCAAAGCGGTAAGAAGTGACATCTTATAATTACTATCCCTTGCCAACTTTCTTATTAAGTTCATCGCTTCGCTCCATTGCAGATAATCTGCTGTTGTACTTGAATATTTAAGTGACATAATGTTCTGTTTTATAGTGAAACTAATAAAAGTGAATATTAATTTTGAGTTGGAATATCTAACTTGCTGATTATTAGATAAACATTCACTAATTAACAAAGTGAATATTATGAAGCAAGGACACTAAGTAAATAATGCCCTTACTTCATTCAACCTATATAAAAGGTAGGTGAGCTTCATCCAACACACCACTGTCAACTATCCGTTTGCAAAGTTCGTGCGATGCCTGATTCCTAAGGTCTGTACCATAGTCCTTACTACCAACCATGCGAATAATCTCCACTATGGTTTTCATTAATTCCTGCTGTAGTGTACGGTGATAACACCTTGTACTTTCAGCAAATCTTTTAGGATTCCAACTATAATCGTTCAAGGCTCTTTCAAGTTCTTGCGCTGCCTTGTATTCGCGACTGCCTTCTATTACCATATTCCAAATATTTAAGAGGTTTATAAATAGAAAGAGTACCTATATATAGTATATAGATACCCTTATTAGTTCTTCATGTACTACTTCATCGTAATAATCTTGTATATAGTCCAAATAATCATCAAGAAGAATACAACAGGTGAAATTGCACACATAACAAGTAACAAGATAATCCAAGATATAACGACTAGTAACGCTTGTAACATAATCTTTTGAGTATTAATAGGTAATGAATAATCAAGGGACACCCTTATTATATGGATGCCCCTTTTAAGTACTCTGTAATACCACTAACTAAGAAACCATTGATACTTGTCATCACCATGTAAAGCGGAACATATACCCGTTGCAAGTTCTGTAGCATTATAGGCTCTATCCAAGAATGAATCTATATAGCTACTCTTATTTGCACCTGTGAGCAAGTTGTAGAACTTCCACATAGACAAATCATTCCCCAAGCTACCAAAGTTCTCATCATTGATATACGCTTTAGCCACATTGTTAACCTGTGTATCAGTAAGCAACATTTTAGGTATATCTTTCTGATAGCCTTGCGGTAATGACTGATAAAGCCTCATTCTTCCAAGTAGTTGGCAGAACTGATGCTCCGTCATACTGGTATTGCCTAAAGACTGCATCAAATGTATGTGTTTGGCTGCATCGTATTTGTGAAACATTTCCAATACCGCTTGATATAAATCCCTTGTATTGGTAACTTCCAAGCAACTAAGATAACCGTCTGTAGATACACATAGATTTGTGCAAACCTTACAAGTAAAGCCAATAAACACTTTGAACCGCTCCGCACCTTTCTTTGAATAAAGATTGGTGTGGTTATAAGCTCTGACACCACCAATAGTAAGAATTAGCCTGTTACCGTGTACTGTCTCATAGATAGTAGGAACTTCAATAACAAAAGCGCACCTTTCGTAGTAGATAGTCTTGTCACTTTCTAATAACTGATTGGCTGGTTTGTGTATCGCTTCGGGAATCCTACCTTTGATTACATGAGAAACACGAATATCTGGCGATTCAATTTGTTCACCACTAAAGAATGTATTAGTTGCATCCTGTACCGATTCAATGAAAGCCACATGAGATAATGTAGCTTCGTTGTCCTTTGCGAATACGGGTATAATGCAATCATTCCTTAGATGCTCCAAACTGGCTTCAATTGTATTAGCTTCAATGAATAGAGGTCGCTTCTGCTTAATAACAGGCTCTTCAATTATTACCGCTTCTTCTGCATATTCACCAAAGTTTCTACTAGTTCTTTGTACTGGCATAATCTGTAATGTTGATTCCATAATCTGTAATTTATTAAGTTAATATTAGAAATTTCTCTGTCTGAAAGCTAAGCAAGCCACAATCAGTATTAATAATCCAATAAAGAACTGTGGCATTAAGACTACTGGCACAATTAGAATTATTCCAAACGTCAATAAAATCTTTAAATTCTCCATACGCATAATAATAGATTAGTAAATAGTGTATTTAAGGACAAAATGAGGGCTTGACATGAAGTTCTATTCATTCACTTATCTTTGTGCATCTTTATATGTAGACATATACAAATAGTTGATAAGTCCGCATATTTCAGAAGTTCAAAAGGTTTGTGGGCTGAATGGCAATTCATGTAATCCTTTCATTTTTCCTAATGATTGGTGAGGGGTGTTTTGGGTAATAGAAGGGGCTTATGCACGATATACATCTGATGCGCTCACTGACGAATCAAATATTTCACTCTATTAAGGCATAAAGTCTAAATAGAAACACGACCTAAATCTAAAGGGCGGGGGTATGAATTTTAAGTACCTATATTTTGGGGTTGGGTATCAAAAGGAACTTTTCCAGTAATATATATCACTCTCAAATGCCATTAGTGCCCTTTAGGACATACTCCCCTATAGAATGACGGACTTATGACAGTATCAGTATAAAGTTTGCAGATTGTCCACAATTCATGATTTTACTGTCGGAATATTGATTACCTTTGCAATATCAGGACAATGGGAAACACCCAAAATATAATTCTCAAAATTATTCCAATTCCATGTTAGAGATACCCTGAACGGGCATAATTCGACCTGATGCGTATCAGGTTTTATTATTCTTGTGACTGTCCAATATTTCTACCATGACTCCCTTATACTAAAGATAAAAATTCTCTATAAAGTGGACAACACTAGATTAGATTATTCCAGTCAAATTAACTTTTAACTTAACTCATGAAGAAAGAAGTGATTAAAATTCCGGCAAATATCAAGTATTTAACCGAACGGGAGAAGTTCATAGAAGAATTCGGGAAACCGTTTGAACTTCCTAATGGTATTTTGAATAAAGAGATACCCGGCTGTGGAGCAACTACAGTCGCACTGACAGATGAACATAAAACTATTATATGCAGCCCTCGCAATGAGCTGTTGAAAAACAAACATGAACAATACCCTGATACCTTGCTTGTAATTGGCGGGGTGGACACCAAAGAGATTGAGGCATATTTGCAGACTGCGGAGCTTCCCAAGATTCTGGTCTCCTACGATTCCGTGTATAAATTGATTGGCTGTATTAAATATAAATCAGATTGGCGTGTAGTAGTGGATGAATTCCAATGCCTGTTGGCAGATAGTAGTTTCAAGTCTGAAATAGAATTGCACTTTTTGGATAATTCAAGGTCATTCCCGTATGTTACATTCTTATCGGCAACTCCAATTCTTGACAAATATCTGGAACAGATTGACCACTTCAAGGATATGAATTACTATCAGCTTGACTGGGAAGAAAAGGATATTGTCAGAGTATATAGAGAACGCACAAAGAATCCTATCAATGCAGCATTGGAAATAGTTCGCTACTATCAGAATGGCAATTATCCTTCTGTGTATGTTAATGGGGAAAGGATTTACTCCAAAGAATGTGTTATATTTCTCAATAGTGTAAATAATATTGTGAACATTATTAAACAAACAGAACTCAATCCGGAAGAAGTAAATATCATTGTAGGTAATTCTGACGATAACGACAGACAGATTGCAAGGATTGGGGAAGGATTCAAACGGGGAAGAATTCCCTTGAAGGGGGAGACGCACAAGAAATTCACCTTCTGTACTTCCACCGCTTATGCGGGCTGTGATTTCTACTCTACCAATGCCGCAACTTTTGTCATTAGTGATTGCAATCGCCCGAACACTGCGGTTGATATAGCAACGGAACTGGTACAGATTGCAGGCAGGCAGCGTCTGGCATGCAACCCCTTCAGGCAGTTCCTCACCTTCGTTTACAATGTCAATGCAGAGGAGGTAGAGCAAGAGGCATTCAATGAGCATCTGTGCCGGAAGGTCAATGTGACACTTGACGAGATTAGAGACAACAACAATGCCGGTGAAGCATTGAGAGCCAAACGTATCAAGGATTTTAGGAGAATCCCCGACAATGTAAAATATCAGGATTCATATACAATGTACGATGAACTGAAAGGAGAATTTGTTTTCAACCGTTTAGCCTATGTAAACGAGCAATACTGCTTTGATGTCCAGAAGTTCAATTATCAGAATGGGGTAATTGTAAAGAAACTGCTCCAAGATAGTAGTTTCGATGTCAGTGAGAATCAAACTTATGCCGTTTACCAAGAACAGTTGAAACATCTAATCAAAAAGGAGCCATTTGTAGACAGGATGCAGGCATACTGTGAATATCGTGCCAAGCAAGGGCTGATTGTCAATCTCGCAATGTCAACACTGGAAAGCAAATATCCAGAACTTAGGTATTATTATGAGGCTTTGGGGGCTGACAGGATTAAAGCTTTGAATTATAAAGAGAAGAAACTGCTCAATGAAATCCATATCATGAAAACCAAAAATAAGATTCGTCATGAATTACACGGCATTATTCATATCGGAGACAGAATATTAACTACTGATATTCAGCAAACCTTACATGATGTATATGACAGGCTAGGCATTGACAAGTCACTGAAGGCGACCGACCTCAATGAATTCTTTGAGATTCATCCCGTCAAGATACCGACCGCCAACGGCCGGAAGAATGGCTTTGAGATTCGAGGAATATTGTAAACAAACAGAAAGAGGCTGAACTCAAAATCAATTTGAGACAGCCTCTTATTTTTATGTATCATGTACAATCCGGTTATTCTTATTGCTGTTGAGCGTTACGCATCTCAATAACTCGCTCGATGATTAAGTGCTGAATACAGCTAATTTTATCTTCGCACTTAGCTGCTTCAATCCGCAACTTCTCTGTTGCTTCAATGCTGTTTAACACATTACAGACTGTATCAAAGTCATATTGCGAGATGCAATAATTAATGGCCTTAATATATCTGGTTTGTTTTGCAGCTTTCACGCCAAAGGCTTGTACTGTTGCCTTCATCAATTGCTCCGCCTGCGCATAAGTTCTATATTCTTCTTTAAAAAGAGAAGAACTCATAGCAAGGGCTTTGCTTTGTAATAAAGAAACAGTAGTGCTTATACCAAAATATCCCTGTACGGCAGTACCGGAAATAGAGTACTTCTCACCGAAGCTGCGGATATTCAGTAATAATTCATCTCCCGTTACAATTCCGGCATATCCTATCCACTCATCCTTTGAAGGACATTGAGAGAAATATGCAGTTGTTGCTACTCTGCGGTAAGCGTCGGCAACACTATCACATTCCACTAATTCAGCTTGCAGTGGCTCATCCGTCAAACCGAGCAAGTTAACATTGTCGGCTTTATCCAGATAGACCATTACAGCCGGAGCATTATCGGGAAGATTCTCTATTTTACTACCAACGTAATCGTATAGAGGAACATTCTCTGTGTAGAATGGTTTTGCGTCACATAAGCAAACCAGAGTCGGCAAGAGCTTACTCTTATCTATAGATTCATAGGTTTTATTCTTCTCAAAGTTTTTACGTTTGATAGAATAATCGGTGAAGGCAAGAATGATTTCCTGTTCTTCGCCATTAAAATTCACTGTGGTAACAAAGTACCACTTGGGAGCTTCTGCGCTCCCTAAATTTAAAAGCTTCATAAACTTCAATTTTGTTAAAATTATTAAGCGGGCGGTATATAAGAGCGGGCATACTTACACCTTCATATATACCCGGCAATCCGAGAATTGCCTAATTAATAATATTAACAATTATGAACTAATTGCCACAGCTTATCACTTCCAAGCAAAAAGCGATAGCTTAAAGCACCGAGGTGCTGGGGTCGGATTGTACATGATGTCAAAGAACGAGTTGTTCAATGCTTACTCATCAACAACATGAGTTAATCATTTAACTGCTGCAAAGATAAACCATTTTACTGATAACATCCAAATTCTACGGTTATTATTTCTCGTAAATGCTTGATTTCGTCCGGATTAGCTACATTAATCCAAACTATCAGTTAACGTCAGTTAATGAGATTTTATCATACCTCCTTACAGCCGTATCTGTTTGGGGAGAATATGGCGGTTTGGGTAGTAGAATCACTTTACTTGTCTTTAGCCTTCAATATTCCCGCTACAATTTCTTTCATGTCATTAAGGCTGTCATTATCCAGAATCCCCATTTTGAAAGCCTTATCAACAATCTGCATGACAGTTTCCACATTTACCTCTATCTTTATACATTTGACAATTAACAGCTTAAGCTCGTCCCTCAAATTGGACAGATTACCAACAGACAGCCGTTCCACATATTTATGGGCTACTTCAAGGCCGGAGGCGGGAGATTGCATATAAGCCTCTATTTCTTTCACAATACCACTTATCTCGCTATTGTAATCATATAGTTTGCCGTTCTTCACATATCCCATACGTTCAAACATGTCACTGGCTTTATTGATTTTAGATGCAAAAAATTGAGTGTCCAACAGAGTATCGAAGGTTATATTATTAGTTGCATCGTTCGTAGGCTTTACTTCATTGAGAGAATTTGTCTCCACCTTGCCCATATTGAAAATGCCATTATTTAAACTTTTGAAAGCATTAGAGACTTTCTTTGCTTTATCTTTACTGTTTAAATGAGAATAAACTTTGTCTATCATTTTTGTATCTTCATGTCCTGTCGCTATAATAACAGTTTCCTTTGGGATGCCTTTTCTACACAATATTGTGATAAAAGTATGCCTTGCTGTATGTGTATGCAGTAATTTATAAAGAGGTTGGGTTTGTTTAATCCCGTTTTCTTCATAAGTGATAGGCTCGTCTAATCCTGCTTGTTCTGCTACTTCTTTTAAGGCTTCATTGACAATGGACTTTCTTTCTTTATAATATAATAATTCTTTATTCTCATATTTGGATATAATTTCTTTGGCTAATGGCAATAGTGGAATTATAGCTCTGGCTTTTGTCTTTTGTTGTATAATGGAGATGGTTCCTGCTTCTTCGTCCATTTCATTATCTCCATTAAAGAATTTTTGCATATCGCCAATTCGTTGCCCAACTAAACATTGTAGTATGAATAAGTCTCTGATTTCTGTGTATTTCTTTATTTGTCTTTCTGTTCCTGTGATGATATGCTTGTAGAATTTATTCAGTTGCTCTTCTGTTAATGAAACTTTTTTGTTGTCTGCTAATTCTTTGTTGGACTTATCTTTCACGAACTCAAAACTGTTTAAATTGCTGTCAGACCATTTGAAAGGAATATCCAGTCTTTTATCTGCTATCCCTAGTAAATTAAATATAGTTCCTTTAATTATGTTACGTAAAGTGTTATGAGGATGCAATGGGTTTTCTTTTATGATTTGTTTTTGGTAGCGATTGATAGTATCTAAATTCATGCTCTCCCATGTATTGGGAATTTCATTCTCTTTGAGAAAACGCTCAAACTTGTCTATGTTAGAACGATATTGTTTCTTACTGCTTTCTGCACAAGTCTTTGCTTCTATAATTTGTTTCATTATAAAAGTTGCGGGTTTCTGTAATTCTTTCTTCATCCTATCTTTATATATGTGTTGTTTTAATAGTTTCATACTTTCTCCAATCTCGTCTGGATGCATACAAAGATAATGCTTAAATTCGATGAAATATTCTTTTAGTTTTGTGATTTTCTTGTTCACTATAGTGTTATTTATATTATCTATCTCTGATAGGCGTACGCTGATATATGCTTCTTGTCTTTTTTCATTCCAGTGGTCTGGATATATCTTTACCCCTGTAGATAGTTTAACTTGTTTGTTGTTTATTCTGCATACTAAATAGAGATTGGTTGGTTTCTCGCTACGTGGTTTTCTTAAATTGAAACGAGCTTGCATCTCATTAATAAAAATCTGCCTTTCCATAATCTTGTTCTTTAAAGTTGTTCTTTAATTCGGTTCTTTGAATGTGTTCTTTTAAGGCAATTCTTTCTGATAAGTATTAATTAGCTCCCCTCATTAAATATTCTGGCGCACAGTTTGCGCATTTTGAATAAAAACCGTATGTTTAGATTGGGTACTGTTTGTCAGTAACTTACAAAGTTAGTTCCTCAAATTTGTACTTATCTTGCCTTGTTTGAACGACACAAAGATAGGATTAATTATGTATAAGGCATAATTTTGAGATTAGAATTTTAGTCTGCATTTAGATGTGACAATTCATATTTAGATAAAAAGCCAGCTATCATCTCGATAACTGGCTTTTAATTTTTAATCATTTATTTGCTTAGTATATCTTCATAATACTCGGCAAAGTTCTCTGCATAATTCTTAGCTTCGGGACTTCCTTTTGTTTATGTACATCATTATCCATTAGAAGCAATTAATTCCATTTTGCCGCTATCTACCACCTTGACATTTTCTTCCAATACAAACACATACCTCAATAATCCAGAATGTATCTTTTACATTAGATTGGACAGATTCTTATCAGTACCTTTGCTATAGATAAATCAATTACCAATCTATTTATTTCTACAAAAATATGCAAGTAACACCCAAAAAGAGCACCGTGATTTCTTATTTACCACAAGAGATTAGAGAAACTACATATACAGATATTATATACCTGTCTCTTATACACATCTCCGAGCCCACGAGACATGCGCAGAT
>OWIK01000641.1_pt1 | contig 11014 bp, 6 predicted proteins | sample 1732691 | NCBI WGS metagenome assembly OWIK01 (sample SAMN05065743, study PRJEB22554) | human gut metagenome | biome: ENVO:2100002; feature: ENVO:00000062; material: ENVO:00002003 | host: Homo sapiens | place: USA | reverse complement strand
GGCAGCGTCAGATGTGTATAAGAGACAGGTCCCATCCCCTCGCCGCCCAGAGCGTTCGCCAGCCAGATGCGGAGCCCCATGCCCGCCAGACGGAGCAGGACGTCCGCCCCGGTCATCAGGGCTGCGTTTTTCAGATAGCTCTGCCGCACAGCGCACCCCTCCCTTTCCCCAGTGTATCTTTTTATAGATATGTAAGCTGCTCTGAGAAATATGAGCGGGGCCGTGGGTTGTTTCTTTCCCAGTTTTATGATATGATATATATTGTATCTGGCGGGAATGTTCCGCCAGACCGGATCTAAGAATGCAAGGAGGAAGCGCACCCCGGTACCACGGCCGTGCGCAACGAGACAATGAGCGAAGAATGTACCCATGACTGCTCCAACTGCGGGGCAGCGTGTTCTTCCCGCAATGCTGCGCCCCAGCATGACGCACCCAACCCCAATAGCAGCGTCAAGAAGGTCATCGGCGTCGTATCCGGCAAGGGCGGCGTCGGCAAGAGCATGACCAGCGCCCTGCTGGCCTGTGCCATGGCACGCCGCGGCTACCACTGCGGCATCCTCGACGCCGACATCACCGGCCCGTCCATCCCCAAGCTGTTCGGCATCCATGGCCGCGCCATGGCCGACGACAAGGGCTGCTGGCCCATCCAGAGCCGGATAGGCATCGACGTCATGAGCATCAACCTGCTGGTGGAGAACGAGGAAGACCCCGTCGTCTGGCGCGGCCCCGTCATCGCCGGTGCGGTCAAGCAGTTCTGGACCGATGTGGTCTGGAAGGACGTGGATTTCCTGTTCGTGGATATGCCCCCGGGCACCGGTGATGTGCCCCTGACCGTGTTCCAGAGCCTGCCGGTGGATGGCATCGTTGTGGTGGCAAGCCCGCAGGAGCTGGTAAGCATGATCGTGGCAAAGGCCGTGAACATGGCCGAGATGATGAAGGTGCCCATGCTGGGCATCGTAGAAAACATGAGCTACATCGTCTGCCCGGACTGCGGCAAGCACATCAATGTGTTTGGCAACAGCCATGTGGACGAGGTGGCCGCAAAGCATCATCTGCCTGTGCTGGCCAAGTGCCCCATCGACCCCAAACTGGCAGAGCTTTCCGATGCCGGCATGATCGAGACCTATGGCGGCGAATTTTTGGAAGGTGCCGCAGACGCCTGCGAAAAGCTGCTGAAGAAGTAACTGCACCCCGCCCTGTGCCCGTTGCGACACAGGGCTTTTTGCTTAGATAAGCCCGCTGCCGTGCAAAAGACATTCTTTTCCGTGCGGCTTTGGAGCGGCAACGCACTTTAAAAAACAAGGTTCGCGGCACATTCCGGCTTTTAATTTTCGTTTTGTGAAGCAGCTGTGACTTTTTATCTGTTTTTTTAAACAAATTCTGCTTTTTGCTATTGTAAAACCCACCGCAAAGCTTTATAATAATAAAGTAAGCATTGCCCGCCATTGCGGGCGTGCCGTGCAAGCATGGAGAACCGGAAGCGCCCGGCATCTGCAAGGATATACCCGCTGTGCGGCGGGCAGGGGCATTTCCGCTTTTTCAAATTTATAGAGTAATTGGGAAAAGGAGTATTCTATTATGCTGACGAATGAATACCTGAAGCGTGTTTACGAGGGTCTGGAAAAGCGCAACGCCAACGAGCCCGAGTTTTTGCAGGCTGTGCGCGAGGTGTTGGAGAGCATCCAGCCCGTTGTGGAAAAGCACCCCGAGTACGAGAAGGCCGGTCTGATCGAGCGCCTGGTGGAGCCGGAGCGCATCATCACCTTCCGTGTGCCTTGGGTGGACGATGCCGGTAAGGTGCAGGTGAACCGCGGCTACCGCGTGCAGTTCAACAGCGCCATCGGCCCCTACAAGGGCGGCCTGCGCTTCCATCCCTCTGTCAATCAGGGCATCCTGAAGTTCCTGGGCTTCGAGCAGACCTTCAAGAACAGCCTGACCACCCTGCCCATGGGCGGCGGCAAGGGCGGCTCTGACTTTGACCCCCACGGCAAGAGCGACATGGAAGTGATGCGCTTCTGCCAGAGCTTTATGACCGAGCTGTACCGCCACATCGGCCAGTTCGTGGACTGCCCCGCCGGTGATATCGGTGTCGGCGGCCGTGAGGTCGGCTACATGTTCGGCCAGTACAAGCGCCTGACCAACAGCTTCCAGGGCGGTATGCTCACCGGCAAGGGCCTGACCTTTGGTGGTTCTCTGGCCCGTACCCAGGCTACCGGCTACGGCCTGTGCTACTTCACCGCTGAGGCCCTGAAGTGCATGCGGAACGACAGCCTCCAGGGCAAGACCGTAGTCATCTCCGGCTCCGGCAACGTGGCTATCTACGCCTGCGAAAAGGCGACCCAGATGGGCGCCAAGGTGGTTACCATGTCCGACTCCAACGGCTACGTCTACGACCCCAACGGCATCGACCTGGCCTACGTCAAGGACCTGAAGGAAGTGCGCCGTGGCCGCATCAAGGAGTACGCCGAGACCCACGCCGGTGCTACCTATGTGGCTGATTGCACCCAGGTCTGGACTGTCCCCTGCGACATCGCCCTGCCCTGCGCGACCCAGAACGAGATCAACAAGGAGTCTGCCGAGGCTCTGGTAAAGGGCGGCTGCACCGTGGTCTGCGAGGGCGCTAACATGCCCAGCACCCCGGAGGCCATCGAGGTCTACCTGTCCAACGGCATCCTGTACGGACCCGCAAAGGCTTCCAACGCAGGCGGCGTGGCTACCTCCGGTCTGGAGATGAGCCAGAACTCCGAGCGCCTGAGCTGGAGCTTTGAGGAAGTGGATGCCAAGCTGAAGGGCATCATGGAGGGCATCTTCCACGCTTCCTACGACGCTTCCGTCGCTGCCGGTTCCGAGGGCAACCTGATGGTCGGTGCAAACTGCGCCGGCTTCCTGAAGGTCGCCACCGCCATGATGGCACAGGGCATCACCTACTAAGTCATCCTGCATCTTCCAAGAGCCGCGCCCGCAGGGGTGCGGCTCTTTTTTGGTATTTGACAAACCACGTTCCATCGTTTATACTGATGCTGACAGGAGGTGTGTCTTGTGAATTATACAGTTCCCTACAATGGCACGTTCTGCAGCCGGAAAAAGATCCAGAAGAAGCGCACGCCCTCCCGCGAAGCGCTGGAGATCCGGGACTACTGCCGTACACACACGTTCTCCGTGGAAGAAAAGGCCGACGGAGAGATCGTCGACCATGTGCACGAGGTCAACCGGAAATGCTGAACGTCCGACCCTATACCCCTGCGCTTCAGAAACTTGCAGCCAAGTTCGACTGCGGGAACTCCTACCTGAACCAGTTTCTGCGCAGTCCGGATGCGCTGGATGCCGGGGTCGGCAAGACCTTTGTGTTTCTCACCGAAAATGCCGAGAGCATCGTCGGTTACTACAATCTCAGCTGCGGCTCGCTGGACGAGATCGAGGGTGATGTCCGCTACAAGATCGGCGGCACCATCCACATCGGTTATTTTGCCATTGACGAAAAATTCCAGCATCAGCTGCAGGCAACCACGCCCAACGGCATCCACCTGTACTGGGGCGATGTCCTGTTGGAGGAATGCCTGAGCCGCATTGAAGCCATCCGCAGCCAGCAGGTGGGCGTGTCGTTCGTCACACTGGCCTCCTCCGAGGCAGGCGAACGCCTGTACCGCCACCACGACTTCGAGGACCTGGACGCCGACATCACGTTCAGCCCTTCTCACGGGGAGGATAAATGCATCTGTCTCTATCTCCCGCTGGATTACTGACCCACACGACCAGAGCCGCGCCCGCAGGGGTGCGGCTCTTTTTTGGTATAACCCCGCCCCGCTCTGCCCACACTGGCAGTATCTTATGGCAGAAAGGGAGTTTCGTATGGACGAGCAGATGTTTTGTTTTCAGTGTGAGCAGGCGGCGGGCTGCACCGCCTGCACCGGCGCAGCGGGGGTGTGCGGCAAGTCGGCCGAGACAGCCGCCGCACAGGACCGGCTCACCGGGGCGCTCATCGCGTTTGCCGGGCAGCTCATCGCGGCGGGGCGCGGCCCGGCCCCGGAACAGGCCCGGCTGCTGATGCAGGGGCTGTTCACCACCATTACCAACGTGAACTTTGACCCCGCCGCCGTGGACGCGCTGACCCGCCGGGTGCACGACGCCAGCCCCGGCACCGGCCCGGACTACGACATGCAGGCCCTCTGGCGGGAACCGGATGCCGACCGGCGCAGCCTGAAATGCTTTGTGCTGTTCAGCCTGCGGGGCATGGCCGCCTACAACTACCACGCCCGGGTGCTGGGCCGCATCGACCCGGAGCTGGACCGGTTCTTCTGTACCGCCCTGCAGGCCGTGGGCGACCCCGGCCAGACCACCGACGCCCTGTGGCAGCTGGTGCAGGCCACAGGAGAAGCCAGCTACCGCTGCATGGAGCTGCTGGACGCGGCCAACACCGGCGCGTTTGGCGATCCGGAACCGGTGCAGGTGCCCCTGACCATTGAAAAGGGGCCGTTCATCGTGATTTCCGGCCACGACCTCTACGACGCACAGCAGCTGCTGGAACAGACTGCAGGCCGGGGCGTCAACGTCTACACCCACTCGGAGATGCTGCCCGCCCACGGCTACCCGGAGCTGAAGCGCCGCTACCCCCACCTCAAGGGCAACTTTGGCACCGCATGGCAGAACCAGCAGCGGGAGTTCGAGGACATCCCCGCGCCCATCCTGTTCACCACCAACTGCATCATGCCCCTGCGCGCCAGCTACGCCGACCGGGTGTTCACCACCTCGGTGGTGGCTTACCCCGGCGTGCCCCACATCGACGAAGGGCGCGACTTTTCCCCGGTGATCGAAAAGGCGCTGGAGCTGGGCGGCTACGCGCAGGACACCCTGCTACCCGGCCTGAACGGCGGCTCCACGGTGACCACCGGTTTTGCCCGCACCGCCGTGCTGCAGCACGCGGACGAGATCGTGCAGGCGGTGCGGGACGGTAAGCTGCGGCACTTCTTTCTGGTGGGCGGCTGCGACGGCACCCGGCCCAGCCGCCGCTACTACACCGAGTTTGCCCGCCTTACCCCGCCCGACACCATCCTGCTGACCCTGGCCTGCGGCAAGTTCCGCCTGAACGACCTGCCCCTTGGCACCGTGCCGGGCACCGGCCTGCCCCGCATCCTGGACGTGGGCCAGTGCAATGACGCCTACAGCGCCATCCGCATCGCATTGGCGCTGGCCGACGCCTTTGGCTGCGGCGTCAACGACCTGCCCCTCTCGCTGGTGCTGTGCTGGTTTGAGCAGAAGGCCGTGTGCATCCTCATCGCGCTGCTGGCGCTGGGCATCCGGAACATCCGGCTGGGGCCTACCCTGCCCCCGTTCCTCTCGCCGGGGGTGGTGCGCACCCTGCAGGAACGGTACGGCCTCAAGCCCATTGCCACCCCGGAAGCCGACCTGCAGGCCATTCTGGGCGGGTGAGGTTTCGTTTGGTTATTTTACAACAAACCCGCAAATCAAAGCATTCCTGAGTCCTGAGTGTTCCGCATCACTCAGGGCAAATTCCTCCAAACCGCCGTACCCGCGTGCACAACGCCGGGTGCGGCGGTTTTGCTTGTATGCCGCGCACAGCTGCGGGGGCTCGCGGCGTTTCGCACAAGAAGCGGCGCAATGTGTGTAGCATATTTGGTGCAGCTGTCACTTGAAGATTTTTCAGGAATCTGTATAATATCAGGTATCGGAACAAAGGCGTTCCGCAGGGGCATCCTATGCCCTTGCGGGGCGCTTTTTTCTTTTTGCAGGGGATAAAAAGCTGCGGAGGGTGCCGCAGCCCCCGGTAAACAAGTAAAAAGGATGGGAAAGACTATGGAAAACTTTACAGAGCAGAAAACCACCCTTGGTCTGTATGACCCACAGTTCGAGCACGATGCCTGCGGCATCGGCGCTGTGGTGGACATCAAGGGACGTAAAAGCCACCAGACGGTGGACGATGCACTGTCCATCGTGGAGCGGCTGGAGCACCGCGCCGGTAAGGACGCCGAGGGCAAGACCGGCGACGGCGTGGGCATCCTGCTGCAGATCAGCCACAAGTTCTTCTCCAAGGTTGCCGAGGAGCTGAACATCCGGCTGGGCAACGAGCGGGAGTACGGCGTGGGTATGTTCTTCTTCCCCCAGAACGAGCACCTGCGGGCACAGGCCATGAAGCTGTTCGAGGTGGTCACCCGCAAGGAGGGGCTGGAGTTTCTGGCATGGCGCGAAGTGCCTGTAGACCCCGATGCCGTGGGGCAGAAGGCCCGGGACTGCATGCCCGCCATCTGGCAGTGCTTCATCAAAAAGCCCGCCAAGGTAAGCAAGGGCATTGAGTTTGACCGCCGCCTGTACATCGTGCGCCGCGTGTTCGAGCAGGCCAGCAACGGCACCTATGTGCCCAGCCTGTCCAGCCGCACCATCGTGTATAAGGGTATGTTCCTCGTGCACGACCTGCGCCGCTTCTACGCTGATCTGCAGGACCCGGATTATGAGTCCGCCATCGGCATGGTGCACAGCCGCTTTTCTACCAACACCAACCCCAGCTGGATGCGTGCACACCCCAACCGCTTTATCCTGCACAACGGCGAGATCAACACCATCAAGGGCAACACCGATGCCATGCTGGCGCGTGAGGAGAGCATTTCCAGCCCCATTTTGCAGGACGATATGAACAAGATCCTGCCCATCATCAACACCTCCGGTTCGGACTCCGCCATGCTGGATAACACCCTTGAGTTTATGGTGATGAACGGCATGGATCTGCCGCTGGCCGTGATGATCACCATCCCCGAGCCGTGGGAGAATAACAAGAATATCAGCCAGAAAAAGCGGGATTTCTACCAGTACTACGCCACCATGCTGGAGCCGTGGGACGGCCCCGCCGCCATCCTGTTCTCGGACGGCGATGTGATGGGCGCGGTGCTGGACCGCAACGGTCTGCGCCCCAGCCGCTACTACATCACCAAGGACGGCCGCATGATCCTGTCCTCTGAGGTGGGTGTGCTGGAATGCGACCCGGAGAACATTCTGGTCAAAGAGCGCCTGCGTCCCGGCAAGATGCTGCTGGTGGATACCGTCAAGGGCGAGGTGGTGGACGACGAAAAGCTGAAGGAGCTTTACGCCAGCCGCGAGCCCTACGGCGAGTGGATCGACCGCAATCTGGTGCAGCTGAGCGGGCTGAAGATCCCCAACGTGAAGGTAGAAAGCTACACCGGCGAGCAGCTGACCCGGCTGCAGAAGGTGTTCGGCTACAAGTACGAGGACGTGAACACCATGATCCTTGCCATGGCGCGGGCGGGCGCAGAGCCCTCCGGTGCCATGGGTACCGACACCCCGCTTGCCGTGCTCAGCAGCCAGCATCCCCCGCTGTTCAACTACTTCAAGCAGCGGTTCGCACAGGTGACGAACCCGCCCATCGATGCCATCCGGGAGAAGGTGGTCACCTCCACCAGCGTTTACATCGGTGCCCACGGCAACCTGCTGGAGGATAAGCCGGAGAACTGCAAGGTGCTCAAGGTGCACAACCCCATCCTGACCAACACCGACCTGTTGAAGATCAAGTACATGAACGTGCCGGGCTTCAAGGTGGCTACGGTGTCCATCAACTACTACAAGAACACCAGTCTGGAAAAGGCCATCGACCGGGTATTTCTGGAAGTGGATCGCGCCTACAAGGAGGGTGCGAACATCATCATCCTGTCCGACCGGGACGTGGATGAATACCATGTGACCATCCCCAGCCTGCTGGCTGTTTCGGCAGTGTCCCAGTACCTCATCCGCACCAAAAAGAGCACCGCACTGGCGCTGATTTTGGAAAGCGCCGAGCCCCGGGAGGTGCACCACTTTGCCACCCTGCTGGGCTACGGTGCCTGCGCCATCAACCCCTATCTGGCACACGAGACCATCGGGCAGCTGATCGACGAGGGTCTGCTGGACAAGGACTATTACGCCGCTGTGCAGGACTACGACAACGCCATCCTCAACGGCATCGTGAAGATCGCCTCCAAGATGGGCATTTCCACCATCCAGAGCTACCAGAGCAGCCAGATCTTTGAGGCTGTGGGCATCTCGAAGGAGGTCATTGATAAATACTTTACCGGCACGGTGAGCCGCGTGGGCGGCATCAGCATGGCAGACATTCAGGCCGATGTGGAGGCGCTGCACAACGCCGCCTTTGACCCGCTGGGGCTGGATATCAACATGGAGCTTGCCGACAGCGGTGCCCACAAGTTCCGCAGCGGCAAGGAAGAGCACCTGTTCAACCCCCAGACCATCCATCTGTTCCAGAAAGCCTGCCGCACCGGCGATTACGACACCTTCAAGCAGTTCACCCAGACGGTGGACAACATGGGTGCCGAGGGCGTGCATCTGCGCAGTCTGCTGGACTTCAACTACGCCGCAGACGGCGGCATCCCGCTGGAAGAAGTAGAGCCGGTCTCCAGCATCGTCAAGCGGTTCAAGGGCGCTGCCATGAGCTACGGCGCACTGAGCAGTGAGGCACACGAGACCATTGCCATTGCCCTGAACCGTCTGGGCGGCCGCAGTAATACCGGTGAGGGCGGCGAGCCCGAGGAGCGTTACCACAGCGAGAGCAATTCCAAGATCAAGCAGGTGGCCTCTGCCCGCTTTGGCGTGACCAGCAAATATCTGGTCAGCGCCGAGGAGATCCAGATCAAGCTGGCACAGGGCGCAAAGCCCGGTGAGGGCGGCAACCTGCCCGGTGCCAAGGTATATCCGTGGATCGCCAAGACCCGCCACAGCACCACCGGCGTGGGCCTGATCTCTCCCCCGCCCCACCACGATATCTACTCCATCGAGGATCTGGCAGAGCTGATCTACGATCTGAAAAACGCCAACCGCAGCGCTAACATCAACGTCAAGCTGGTCAGCGAGGCCGGTGTGGGCACCATTGCCGCCGGTGTTGCCAAGGGCGGCGCACAGGTCATTCTGGTGTCCGGCTATGACGGCGGCACCGGTGCTGCGCCCCGCACCTCCATCAAGCACGCAGGTCTGCCTTGGGAGCTGGGCATCGCCGAGACTCACCAGACCCTGATCCTGAACGGTCTGCGCACCCGCGTGCGCATTGAGAGCGACTCCAAGCTGCTGTCCGGCCGGGATGTGGCCATCAGCTGTATGCTGGGCGCAGAGGAGTTCGGCTTCGGCACTACCCTGCTGATGGCCGAGGGCTGCGTGATGATGCGCGTGTGCAATCTGGACACCTGCCCCATGGGCATCTGCACCCAGAACCCCGAGCTGCGCAAGAACTTCAAGGGCAAGCCGGAGTACATCATCAACTACCTCACCTTTGTGGCAGAGGAGCTGCGGGAGTACATGGCAAAGCTGGGCGTGCGCACCGTGGACGAGCTGGTGGGCCGCACCGATCTGCTGCGGGTCAAGCCCGCTGCCCCGGGCAGCCGCGCCGCAAAGCTGGATCTGGACTGCATCCTGCACAACCCCGCCATTGCAAACAGCAACGTCCACTTTATCAAGGAGGACAGCTACGACTTCCATCTGGAAAACACGCTGGACATGAAGGTGCTGATGAAGAAGTTCAAGCTGGGCAGCAAGGCTCCCCAGAGCGTCAGCCTGAATGTTTCCAACGTGGATCGCGCCTTTGGTGCCATCTTTGGCAGCGAGATCACCCGTAAATACGGCAACGACCTGCCGGACGATGTGTACACCGTGCACTGCAACGGTGCAGGCGGCCAGAGCTTTGGTGCCTTTATCCCCAATGGCCTGACGCTGGAGCTGGTGGGTGACTGCAACGACTACATGGGCAAGGGCCTTTCCGGCGGCAAGATCGTGGTGCGCCCGCCGCAGGGCATCGACTTCAAGCCCGAGGAGAACATCATCACCGGCAACGTGGCGCTGTACGGCGCTACCAGCGGCAAGGCGTTCATCTCCGGCGTGGCCGGTGAGCGCTTCTGTGTGCGCAACAGCGGCGCGACCGCCGTTGTGGAGGGCGTGGGCGACCACGGCTGCGAGTACATGACCGGCGGCACCGTGGTGGTGCTGGGACAGACCGGCAAGAACTTTGCAGCCGGTATGACCGGCGGCATTGCCTATGTGCTGGACGAAAACTGGGACTTCTACCAGCGGGTGAACAAGGAGACCGTCAGCCTTGAGCCGGTGGAGCACAAGTACGATGTTGCCACCCTGAAGGAGCTGATCCGCGCCCATGTGGAGGCCACCGGCTCTCCGCGCGGCAAGGAAATTTTGGATAATTTCAGTGCGTTCCTGCCCAAATTCAAAAAGGTGCTGCCTTACGATTACGACCGCATGCTGCGGGTCATCGCCTCGGTAGAGGAGCGTGGTCTGGACGGCGAGCAGGCACAGATCGAAGCATTCTATGCAGTGCAGAAGCATAAGTAAGGAGGGGCAGCAGCATGGGTAAGACAACAGGATTTATGGATTATGCGCGCAAGACCAGCACGGACGTTGCGCCGCTGGAGCGCCTTGAAAATTTTAACGAGTTCCACATCTGGCTCTCGCGGGAGCAGCAGCAGACGCAGGCCGCCCGCTGCATGGACTGCGGCGTGCCCTTCTGTCAGGCGGGCATGATGATCGGCGGCATGGCCTCCGGCTGTCCGCTGAACAACCTCATCCCGGAGTGGAACGATCTGGTGTACCACGGCAAGTGGGAGCTTGCGCTTCACCGCCTGATGGCCACCAACCGCTTCCCGGAGTTTACCAGCCGGGTGTGCCCCGCCCTGTGCGAGGCCGCCTGCACCTGCGGGGATGTGACCGGCAGCAGCGTCACCGTGCGCGAAAACGAGCACGCCATCATCGAGACGGCCTACGCCAAGAACTGGCTGACCGCCACCCCGCCGCCGACCCGCACCGGCAAGAGCGTTGCCGTGGTGGGCAGCGGCCCTGCGGGGCTTTCAGTGGCCGAGTACCTGAATAAGCGCGGCCACGCCGTCACGGTGTTTGAACGCGCCGACCGCGTGGGAGGCCTTTTGATGTACGGCATCCCCAACATGAAGCTGGACAAGGCCTGTCTCTTATACACATCTGACGCTGCCGACGAATAGCCTTG
>OWIK01000627.1_pt1 | contig 11194 bp, 10 predicted proteins | sample 1732691 | NCBI WGS metagenome assembly OWIK01 (sample SAMN05065743, study PRJEB22554) | human gut metagenome | biome: ENVO:2100002; feature: ENVO:00000062; material: ENVO:00002003 | host: Homo sapiens | place: USA | reverse complement strand
ATATGCGGGTGTAGTTCAATGGTAGAACATTAGCTTCCCAAGCTAAATACGTGGGTTCGATTCCCATCATCCGCTCCAAACCGGCTCCTTTCGCGGAGCTTTTTTCTTTGAGAAATACAAAACGCGTCTCCCGTTTTTTCAATTTCAGGATACGCGTTTTCTGTTTTATATACTTACTTTTCTATTCTTAAAATACATCTTTCACTACGATGGTTTCTTCACGGCTGGGCCCCACGGAAACGATGCCAATGGGGACGCCGATTTCTTTAGAAATATCCGCCAGGTATTCTTTGCAGAGCGCCGGAAGCCGGTCATAGTCACGGATAGCGCTGATTTTTTCTTTCCATCCTTTGTAGGTTTTATAAATCGGAGTGACTTTGGAAAGAAATTTCAGGTCTGCCGGATATTCTTTAACCGGTTTCCCTTCATATTCATAGCCGACGCAGACTTTGATTTCTTCCAAGTCATCAAGGATGTCCAGCCGGGTAATCGCCAGATAATCGAAAGAATTCAGCGCTGCCGCGTAACGGACGGCACGGGCGTCAAGCCAGCCTACACGGCGGGGACGGCCTGTAACTGTACCGAACTCATGAGCAATATCCCGGATACGGTCGCCGATTTCATTCATCTGTTCCGTCGGAAACGGCCCTTCTCCGACACGGGTGCTGTACGCTTTCACCACACCGAAGATATTCTGCATCATGTGCGGCCCGATGCCTGCGCCTATACATGCACCGCCTGCCGTCGGATGGGACGATGTGACGAAAGGATAAGTGCCGTTGTCGCAGTCGAGCATAGAAGCCTGGGCACCTTCAAAGAGGACATTCTTTCCCTCCCTGACCAAAGTCTGAACAGTGTAGTTCGTATCTTTCACATAGGGTCGGAGCCTTTCCGCATATCCCAGGTAATCAATCAGCATCTGCTCATAGTCGAAGCCTTCCATATCGTAAAGTTTTTCCAAAAGCATGTTCTTCTGCTCCACATTGTACTTCAATTTCTCCGCAAAAACTTCTTTATCCATAAGGTCGCACATACGGATGCCGATGCGGTTGATCTTGTCCGCATAGCACGGCCCGATCCCGTTTTTCGTCGTCCCCAGCTTCCGGCTGCCTTTTCTCATTTCTTCCGCTTCGTCTAAGCGGATATGGTAGGGAAATACGACTTGCGCACGGGTGGAAATCTGGAGATGCTTCGCATTGATTCCCTGGGCCTCCAGCTTTTCCATTTCCTCAAGGAAACTTTTCGGGTCAACAACAACGCCCGTACCGACGATACAGATGGTACCCGGATACATAATGCCGCTCGGCATAAGGCGCAGCGGATAAGCTTTGCCGCCGGTCACAACCGTATGTCCCGCGTTATTCCCTCCCTGGGAACGGACAACGACATCCGCTTTTGCCGCCAGGTAATCTACAATCTTTCCTTTCCCCTCATCGCCCCACTGGGCACCAATGACCATAGCTGTTGCCATTACACATTTTCCTTCCTTTTAATAATACAGTGATTCTTTATCTCTGCTCTCCGACTTCCATTCTCCTCACCACGGCTATAGATTCTTCGCTAACGCTCAGAATGACGTCTTGCCATGAGTGTTACTCTTATCCGCAGATAAAAAGGATGGCAGAAATCCGGTAAATGCCTTCCTCTGCTTCTTACAAGCCGAACCGGGCGAATATTTCATCTACATGGATAAGCATGGGTTTGTAATTGAAGCACTCTTTAATTTCTTCTTCAGACAGATATTTTCTCACATCTTCGTCTTTGCAGAGATTTTCATAGAAATCTTCCCCCTCAAGCCAGCGTTTCATGGCGTTTCTCTGCACCCAGCGGTACGCGGTATCACGGTAAGCGCCTTTGGACACAAGGGCAAGCAGAACGCGGGGACTGTAAATCAATCCGCCGGTCATGTTCAAATCTTCCAGCATTTTTTCCGGATAGACAAGGAGTTTATCTACCAGATCGGTCGTCTGTGCCAGAATATAATCCAATGCGGTGGTTGCGTCCGGAATCATGACACGCTCCACAGAGGAATGGGAAATATCCCGTTCATGCCAAAGCGGTATATTTTCAAAAGCGGGAAGGGAATACCCCTGTACGAGTCTTGCCATGCCGCAGATCCGTTCCGATTTGACGGGATTTCTTTTATGGGGCATGGCAGAGGATCCTTTCTGCTTGGGGCTGAAATATTCTTCCGCTTCCCTTACCTCCGTTCTCTGCAGATGGCGTACTTCCAGGGCAATCTGTGCCAATGTGCCCGCGATGACGCCGAGGGTGGTAATGTATTCCGCATGATGGTCGCGCTGTACGACCTGGGTCGCTACGATTTCCGAAGTCAGTCCCATTTTTTTGCAGACGTATTCTTCCACATACGGATCAATATCCGCATAAGTACCGACAGCGCCGGACAATTTCCCCACCGCCATTTCAGAAGCGGCCCGTTTCATTCGCTCGATATTTCTTAAAGTTTCGCTGTACCACAGGAGAATTTTCAACCCGAACGTAGTCGGCTCGGCATGGACGCCATGGGTACGGCCTATGGTGGGTGTATATTTAAATTCCACAGCCCGGCGTTTCAGGACTTCCGCCAGTTTTTCCAAATCGGCAATAAGCACGTCAGATGCCTGTTTGATCTGCACATTGAGCGCCGTGTCTTTCACATCGGTAGAAGTCATGCCCATATGGATGTACTTCGCCTCATCGCCCACATATTCTCCGACGGCGGAAAGGAACGCGATGATGTCGTGGTTAATTTCACGATCGATTTCATGAATGCGTTCTACATCAAAATCCGCTTTCGCTTTGATCACTTCCACCGCTTCTTTAGGAATACGTCCCAGCTCCGCATTGGCTTCGCACGCAGCGATTTCCACATCAAGCATGGTCTGCCATTCATTTCTTTCATCCCAGATTTTTGCCATTTCCGGCCTTGTGTATCTTGGAATCATTTACATATCCCCTTTCGGTTTTCCTTCCCTGGCACAGATTTCTCTGCCCACCACTACTCCGGCCGCCGAGGCCTGGACAAGCCCTCTGGTGATGCCGGCTCCGTCGCCGATCGCGAAGAAGTTTCTGAATTTCGTTTCCAGCTGGTTCGTCAGCGCTATGCGGGAAGAATAAAATTTCACTTCCACGCCGTACAGAAGAGTGTGCCTGGAATTTGCTCCCGGCGCCACCTGATCCAGCGCTTCGAACATCTCCATGATATCCTTTAAAAAGCGGTATGGCAAGACTAAAGATAAATCGCCCGGCGTCGCGGACGGCATGGTGGGGCGGACAAGGCCGCGGCGTATCCTTTCTACCGTAGAACGGCGGCCGTCACGAAGATCACCCAGCCTTTGGACGATTGGTCCCGCGCCAAGCATATTCGCCAGGGATGCGATATATTTCCCGTAAGAAATGGGTTCATTGAAGGGACTGGTAAATTGTTTGGAAACAAGAATGGCGAAATTCGTATTTCCGCTCTTCTTATGGGCAAAAGAGTGGCCGTTCACTGTCTGGAGCCCCGCATTATTTTCCGTCACCACGAAACCGTAAGGATTCATACAGAACGTGCGTACCCGGTCATCAAAGGAACGGGAGAAATACACCAGTTTCGATTCGTAACAGATCTTTGTGATCGGTTCATACACTTCTGCGGGAGATTCCACACGGACACCGATGTCCACCGCATTTGACTGTGTCTCCAAACCGAGCGCGCGGGCTTCTTTCATAAACCACTCCGCCCCTTCACGGCCGGGTGCCGCCACAAGGTACTTGCAGCGATACGTCTCCCCGCCCGCTTCCACACCGAGAACCGTTCCGTCTTTGTCCGAAAGAATTCTGTCCGCCGCTGTTTTGGAAATAACGGTCACATTGGACGGAAGAGAATCGCGCATATTGGCAAGAATGACGCTGTTCACGTCCGTACCGAGATGGCGGATGCGGGCAGGGATAAACATAAGATCCGCCGCGGCGGACTTCCGTTTCAGTTCATGTATTTCCTCGGCAAACTCATCGCCGTATACCTTTCTTTCAGCGCCGCCGTACCTGCAGTACACCGAATCCACATAGGAAATTAAACCGGCAAGCTCTCCTTTATTCATATAATCATCAAGATTGCCGCCGTAATCCGTAGTAAGCGTCAGCTTCCCGTCAGAAAACGCACCCGCGCCGCCCCAGCCGCAAACGATATTCGCCCGGCGGTCTTTCGGCGGAGCATTCTTGTCACGATTCAGCGCTATGCGCTCACGGATATCCAATCCCTTTTCAAGGATCAGGACAGATGCACCGGTATCCGCCAGTTCAAGAGCGGTAAAAATACCCGCCGGTCCGGCACCGATAACTACCACATCATAAAATCTGCTCATTGCCTCTCCTTTTCACAGAATACATCTGCATGGAGCTTTTTTATGCATAAAAAAAGCCCCGCCGGGGGCGAAGATATTTTATATATCCCTTTTTTAATTTTACAGGAAGGCCCCTTGTGTGTCAAATAAAAGACCCTCCTGCCATGGTATAATGAAGGAAATATTTGAATCATTTGCAGACAGGAGGTTCCCATGCCCTACATCAACATCAAAATCACACGTGAAGGCGCTACTGCCGAACAGAAAGCAGAACTCATCAAAGGAGCCACGGAACTCCTCGCCCGCGTATTGAACAAAAATCCGAAAACCACGGTCGTCATCATTGAAGAAGTGGACATGGACAGCTGGGGTATCGGCGGAGATCCCGCAGCAATTGCAAGAGAAAAAGAAAAACTCCGCGTGGTGGAAATAGAAAAGCTGAAGGCAGACAAGGATGCCCTCGCAAGAGAGCTGGCAGAACTGAAAGGCATTCCCCCCGCTCTTGCCGCTGATGAGCCTCCTGTATTCACACTGGACAACCATGCGCTCAAGCTAAAGAAAGGAAAGAAATCAAAAAGGAATCACAAAAAATAAAACTGACTGCCGATGCAAAGCATTTCTTTTTATGGAAACAACCGTAGTGTCTTTCGCTTTGAATCAACGGCTTATTTCGTTCTGCTTTCCATGAACCAACAAAAGATAATTTGCCGCTGAGGATATTTTATGAGTATAGATATTTCTTCCCGTTTCAATTATGAACAGCTTTTCCGTTTCGTCCTGCCCTCCGTGGTGATGATGATCTTTATTTCCACCTACACCATGGTCGACGGATTTTTCGTGTCGAATTATGTGGGCAAGACGGCATTCACCGCGGTCAACCTGATCTTCCCCGCCATCATGGTTTTCGCGTGTGTCGGATTCATGTTCGGCGCAGGCGGCAGCGCCCTTGTAGCAAAGACCATGGGTGAAGGACAGACGGAAAAAGCGAACCGCCTTTTTTCTCTTATCGTCCTTTCCGCTTTCGCCGGGGGCATATTGCTTTCCGCCCTGGGTTACTTTCTTATGCCCTTTTTTGCCTCCGCCATGGGTGCATCCGGTGAAGTACTTGCATGCAGTGTCTTTTACGGCCGCACGCTTCTTCTTTCCCTCCCCATGTTTGTCCTCCAGCGGGTGTTCCAATCATTCATGGTCACCGCAGGAAAACCTTCTCTCGGTCTTCACATGACGATTCTCTTCGGTGTAATGAATATCGGTCTCGATGCCCTTTTCATTCTTATCTTCAAATGGGGCCTCTTAGGCGCTGGCCTCGCCACAGTGCTTTGCGAATACGCAGGCGGTCTTTTCCCTCTGATTTACTTCCTTAAAAGAAATACATCTTCTCTCCAGCTGGTGAAACCGGAATGGGACGGTACTGCGCTTTGGAAGGTCTGCACGAACGGTTCCTCCGAGCTTTTGACAAATATTTCCATGTCCTTCGTTTCCATGCTCTACAATTACCAGCTGATCTCCATCGCCGGAACGGACGGGGTCGCCGCCTTCGGCGTGATCATGTATGTGGCATTCTTCTTCGAAGCGATTTTCATCGGCTACTCCATGGGAACCGCGCCTATCGTAAGCTACAATTACGGCGCCCGCCGCGATGATGAACTGCAGAGCATTTTCAGAAAGAGCCTCACCGTCATTGCCGGTGCCGGCCTTTTCCTCGCCACCTCCGCATACCTCGCCGCCCCCGTACTGGCAAATATTTTTGTCGGCTACGATGAAACTTTAGCCACGCTCACCGTCCGGGGTTTCCGATTCTTTTCCTTCTCTTTCCTCCTGAACGGTTTCTGCATGTACGGCTCGGCGTTCTTCACGGCGCTGAACAACGGTTTCATCTCTTCAGTAATCTCTCTCCTCCAGTCCGTTGTTTTTCAAATCATCGCCGTTATAGCACTTCCGTTATGGCTCGGCACGGACGGTATCTGGCTTTCCGTTTCCATCGCCAAGCTGCTGGCATTTTTCGTGACAGTTTCCTTCTGGATCGCTTGCCGCAAAGAATATCATTACGCCTAAAGAAACAGAGTACAAAAAAGCATTTCTCCGAGATGGAAAGAGAAATGCTTTTTTGCACTCTGTATTTTCAATGTTACCAAGTTTGACCTCTGGAATAAGTTGCAGCCACGCATTGAGAAAAAACCGGATTTCTCCGGATAAAAAGAGTATCAGACAGTTCATCCGGTGCCTTAATCTGAAACATAAAATTTTATGTAAAATTATTATTTTTATGATCTCAAACTATCTTCATCCAGCAAAAAATTTCGAAGGCCAATCGTAATAATTCCATTCTCATCACGACGAATTTTAATATTATCTCCTACGACGATAATTTTCCGAAATGAGTCCGGAATATGCAGAAGACTGCGTTGTTCCTGATCCACTTTATCTGCTGTCGGAAGTGTAAACGCAGATTGGATGTAATGTTTCTCGCTTCCTTTTGTAGCGACAAAATCCACCTCCAGCTGCTTCTTTCCGCGTTTCCCCTCCCCATTAACCCCGTAGTATTCCACAACACCGACATCTACATGATATCCACGAATCCGAAGTTCATTGTAGATAATGTTCTCCATAAGATGTGTTTGTTCCACCTGCCGGAACCCCAACCTCGCATTTCTCAGCCCCACATCCTCAAAATAATACTTAGACGGCGATCCGATGTACTTTTTACCTTTGATGTCATACCGCACAGCCTTGCTGATCAGGAATGAATCAATCAGATAATCAATATAATTCTTGATCGTCTTATCGCTGATTGTTTTTCCCTTTACGCTTTTGAACGTTCGCACAAGCTTACTTTGATTGGTATAGCTGCCAATCGCGGATGCAAGAATGTCCACCAGTTCATCCAATTCCACCTTATTCCGAACATCATGACGTTCAACAATATCCGAGATATAGACCTTTTGGAACAAGGAGTTCAGATACGCCGCTTTATCTTCCGGCTCTGCCATAGTTAGAATCAGTGGCATTCCTCCATAGATAAGATAATCGTCCCATGCCTCATCCACAGATCCCTGATATGCCGGCACATATTCGGAAAAACTCAACGGATACACATGAATTTCATCGCCGCGCCCGCGAAATTGGGTAATCACATCGGAAGAAAGAAATTTAGAGTTGCTTCCGGTCACATAAACATCCGCATTGTGGATATGAAGCAAACTATTCAAAACGTCCTCAAATTCGTTTAATACTGCACTTCATCGAGAATAATATAATAATCTTCCTTATCCCGGATGTTTTCCTTAATAAATCGGAGCATGGCATCAGGGTCACGCAAAGCTTTATTGCTGCGATCATCTAAAGCTACTTCAATAATATGATTTTCCGGTACACCGCTATCCAGCAGATGCTTATGGAACAAATAAAAGAGCAGATAAGACTTCCCACACCTTCTCACACCTGTTATCACTTTTATCAGGCCGTTTTTCTTTTTACGAATTAATTTATCCAGGTAAATGCCACGTTTGATTTCCATATACATCTCCTATTCCGAAATAAGGTGCATATACAACTTATTTCGGAATATATTGTACCCGGTTTTCATGAATATCGTCAAGATAAACTGCGGAGCATTTTCAGAAAGAGCTTCACGGTCATCGCCGGTGCCGGTCTTTTCCTCACGACCTCCGCATACCTCGCCGCCCCCATGCTGGCAGATATTTTTGTCGGCTACAATGAAACTTTAGCCATGCTCACCGTCCGGGGGTTCCGATTCTTTTCCTTCTCTTTCCTCCTGAACGGTTTCTGCATGTACGGCCCGGCATTTTTCACGGCATTGAACAACGGTTTCATCTCTTCAGTAATTTCTCTCCTCCAGTCCGTTGTTTTTCAAATCATCGCCGTCATAGTACTTCCGCTGTGGCTCGGCACGGACGGTATCTGGCTTTCCGTTTCCATCGCCAAGCTGCTGGCATTTTTCGTGACAGTTTCCTTCTGGATCGCCTGCCGCAAAGAATATCATTACGCCTAAAGAAATATTTCCAACAAAAAATATTCTCTTTTTCAGCCAGGGCATCCTTGAATACGTGATCCTGAATCGCTTTGCGTGGGAGATGCATCTTCCATTATCAGATGAGATCTAAGCCACCGGCTCCAACGCATGGTAAAGTGATTGGCATGGGTTTCCTGCACATACTGATAGAACTTTGCAATCATAGCTGCTTTCTCATGATAATAAGCGGCTTTCCATTGATTCGGTTTCGGCTTATCCATTTCATAAGCAATGTAATTTCCGCCAAGAAGATATTGGCGCGAGAGAATATCCTCCAGTGATATATCAGGATTTTTCATCATATCATACATGGCCATATAAATCGTAGTACGTCCTTTGCCCGCCCGGCAGTGGAAGTGCAGCCATGCATGCTCGGGCAGTGTGCGTATGAAGGAGATGAAGTCATCAATGTTTTCAGGCGATGGCCAGATATGATCCGTTGCCGCAATGCGGTAATAATACAGACCATTTTGTTCCACCAGCTGCCTTTCACTCATGACCGAATTAATCTTCATAAGTTTGGGATCAATCGGCCCTTTCCCTTCATCGAGCATCGTCACAATGAGGCTTTTCCCCTTGGCTGCACACAAACGCCTCATCTCATCTTTTAAAACATCATTTTTGTTCTTTCCGATGTTGCCCCAATCGCGCGCGCCGAACCAGCTGACGGCATTCCCATTAAATATACCATGCGTTTCCTGCCGTAGATCCACAATATAAATTGGCCCTTTCGCCTGCTTCTTGAGTACGGAAACCAGCTTCTTAAACTCTCCGACAGAGAACTCCGCACTGCCGGATATGTTCAGACGATCCAACCCCTTGCGCGAGGGGGTCATCGTAAATCCTTTGCCTGTTTTCTTGACATCCACATGAGAGCGGAACGCAGAATCCGCAGTACGAAATCTGCGCGGCAATTGATCCCTGTCCTTTGCATCGAGACGCCAGATATAGCCATCGTACTTTGTACGACCGGCTGCAGAAACATCCATCTGATCCGGTGCTCGCTGGAGAGAAACGGCACTTATTTCAGGTTCCGCTTCCCAGGCATTCCCAGATAATGGCATGCTCCCAAGTATTATTGCAGCCGTTATTGAGAATAATATTTTCTTTTTAAGATGCAGCATGAGTGATACACTTTCCCATGTAAGAAATAATTATAACCGGACATCGGTGAATTTTTTGGGAAAAGTTTATGATTTCCCCTGTATTCCCTGCCGATGAAATCCGGTCACAGAAAAAAACAGGATGATATCTACTTCACCGATGCCGCCGCGATGCGATCAGCCGCTTTTTTCACCATTTCATTGGCGGAGTCCGTTGTCAGAACAGAAAAAAGACGGTACTTATCGCCGTACTTCATCACATAGCCTTGTCCGTAAACGGGAACGGCAAATCCGTCGATGAAGAAAACGGCACGCACACCGCTTGTATAAATACGGGGTCTGTCCTGTGCACGGTGAATCTGCTCCACATTCAGGAAACTGACACCAAGCATGTTGAACGGAATCTTGGGATCCATCTCGGGCTTTTCATTGATCCGCTTCGCCATTTCCAGAAACATACCATTCAATACGTTTTCCATGCCCAAAAGAGCCACGTTGCAGCCATACAGTTCGGAAACCGATTTTCCCGACAGACGTGGCGCGTCAAAAGCATCTTTCATGGCTTCTTTTCCGACCACAGGAGCAAATTCGCAGTTCATGACGAAAGCGGGTACGCTGTTTCCTTCTTCCGTCACGGTAAGCAGTCCGAATTTTCCATCCTTCCCAAGAGGAGTAAAATCGGTATTCTTCGGAAGCTTCACTTTTTGAAAGAAAGATTTCGCGTCTTCCTGCACAATACCGTTCCATACAGCGGAAACGATATTATCATCTTTAGGAATATTTATGCTTGAAATCGGCGGAAAGCCTGCCATGTCTCCCATATTGTCTGTCATATCGGCAGCTCCCGCACACGTTGTCGTCATGGCACAAAGAATCGAAGCCGCCAGCATTATTTTCATCTTCATCATTTCATCTCCCGTGCCGCTTTTTCCACATAAGGCACAAAGTATGCCCCTGATTTCTGATCGCCTGCAAAGAGTATGTATGTCGTACTGTCACCATCTTCCAAGATGAGCCCTTCCGCAAAAAAGGGGATCAGGCAGCCGCCAGTGTATAATCCGGCTTTCACCTTTGCCAGCCGGTACGCTTTCCCCCCGCGGGATTTCTTTTCTTTCCAGCGGGTCTCACCACTCACATACAGACGGATTCCCCTTTTTTCCAGAAATTGTTTATACGGCTCTCCGATTTCAGCTTCTTTCCACATTTTGCCTGCAAACGGTATGGCAGCGTTCTTTTTATCAGATACTGCCTGTTTCGCTGCAGTGCTGCCCGCCGTGCCTGTCATTTCTTTTCCCATCAGTTTCACGAAGGGTGATAAACCGTTCTTTTCTTTCTCCGGATTCTTATGATCCACGGAAAAAGAGAGCACGAGGGATTCGTAAAAAGCTTCCGGCGTGTTTGCCCGAAGCTGGTATACCCGCAGCTCTTCCAAGGTTTCCGCCGCCAGACGGGATACATGCGGTGCCAGTTTGGACGTCAGGTAAACAGATGCCAGGCTGTCAGCACCGCCGATAATGCCTATAGCAGCTGCCTGCGGTTTCGACTCCTTTTCAACTGCTTCGTGTTCCGCCCAGTCCTTCATCTGCTTTCCAAAGTACGTCTGTCTCCCGTCAAGAATATCGACAGTATCTCCAAAATCCAGCACGTGTCCTTTCGGAAAAGTGAGTGTATCTGCTGAAGCAGAAAAAGTGAGTAAAGCGGCCATGCCGAGCGCTGCGCATATTGTTTTCATA
>OWIK01000621.1_pt1 | contig 11253 bp, 9 predicted proteins | sample 1732691 | NCBI WGS metagenome assembly OWIK01 (sample SAMN05065743, study PRJEB22554) | human gut metagenome | biome: ENVO:2100002; feature: ENVO:00000062; material: ENVO:00002003 | host: Homo sapiens | place: USA | reverse complement strand
GTGTAGGGGTGGATGCTGTGGGTGATCAGCTCGTAGCTGTCGGCCAGCTCCACCATCTTGCCCAGATACATGACGCCGATGCGGTTGGAGATGTGCTTGACAACGCTCAGGTCATGGGCGATGAACAGGTAGGTCAGACCCATCTCCTGCTGCAGATCCTCGAACATATTGACGACCTGTGCCTGAATGGAAACGTCCAGTGCGGAAACAGGCTCGTCACAAACGATGAACTCGGGGTTCACAGCCAGTGCACGGGCAATGCCCACGCGCTGACGCTGACCGCCGGAGAACTCGTGGCAGTAGCGGTTTGCGTGCTCGCTGTTCAGGCCAACGCGCTCCAGCAGGGCGATGATCTTATCGTGGCGGTCCTTTTCGTTCTCGGCCAGATGATGGATATCAATGCCCTCACCCACGATGTCGCCAATGGTCATGCGGGGATCCAGACTTGCGTAGGGATCCTGAAAAACGATCTGCATCCGGCGGCGGTAGGGCAGCATATCCACTGCGATCTTGTTGTCCTTATCGAACAGCAGGTTGCCGTCATAGTAGATCTTACCGCCGGTGGGCTCGTACAGGCGCAGCAGGGTGCGGCCGGTGGTGGTCTTGCCACAGCCGGACTCGCCTACCAGACCAAGGGTCTCGCCCTTGCGGATGGCAAAGCTTACGTCATCCACAGCCTGAACGTACTTGCGGTTCTTGCCCACACCGCCGGCGGGGAAATACTGCTGCAGGTGCTGGACTTCGACCAGCGTCTTGTGTTCACTCATTCTGCCTTTTCCCCTTTCTCAAATGCAGCCTTCTGCTGCAGCCAGCAGTAGGTATAGTGGGTATCGCTGAGCTCGGTGCGCGGGGGCATCTTGCTCAGACAGATCTTCATGCAGTTCTTGCAGCGGGGCGCAAAGGGGCAGCCGGCCGGCGGATTCAGCAGATCCACAGGGGTACCCTCGATGGGCACAAGGCGCTCGTGCTCTGCGGTGTTCAGCTTGGGGATGGAGTTGATCAGGCCCTTGGTGTACTCGTGGCCCGGCTGATAGAAGATCTCGTCGGTAGTGCCGTACTCCACAATGTGGCCGGCGTACATCACGGCGATCTTCTCGCACATGGAAGCCACGACACCCAGATCGTGGGTGATCATAATGATGCTCATGCCCAGCTTCTTGCGCAGATCCTTCATCAATTCAAGGATCTGTGCCTGAATGGTCACGTCCAGTGCGGTGGTGGGCTCGTCGGCGATCAGCAGCTTGGGCTCACAGGCCAGTGCAATGGCGATCATCACGCGCTGGCGCATACCGCCGGACAGCTCGTGGGGGTACTGCTTCAGGCGCTTTTCAGGCTCATTGATGCCGACCAGCTCCAGCAGTTCCTTGGCGCGTGCCCATGCATCGGCCTTATTCTTATCGGTGTGCAGGCGGATGACCTCCACGATCTGGTTGCCGATGGTGTACACCGGGTTCAGGCTGGTCATGGGGTCCTGGAAGATGATGGAGACCTCGTTGCCGCGGATCTTGCGGAAGTCCTTCTCCTTCATGTTCTCGATCTCGTGGCCGTTGAACCACACCTTACCGCCCACCAGCTTACCGGGGTAAGCGGTCAGGCCCATAACGGAGTAGGCGGTGACCGACTTACCGGAGCCGGACTCACCTACAACGCCCAGAACATCGCCCTGATTCATGGTAAAGGAAACGCCGTTCAGTGCCTTTACTTCGCCCGCGGGGGTGAAGAAAGAAAGGCGCTCATCTTTGATATCAAGAATTTTCTCGCTCATTTCTGTTCACCTCATCAATTCTTCAGCTTCGGGTCAAAGGCATCGCGCAGGCCATCGCCGAACAGGTTGAACACAAGGATCATCACGCTGATCATCAGTGCGGGGGCGATCAGCAGATGGGGATAGGTGTTCATGCCCTTAACAGCATCGGTAGCCAGAGAACCCAGAGAGGGCAGCGGAGCTGCAACACCCAGACCGATGAAGCTCAGGTAGCTCTCGGTGAAGATGGAGGCCGGGATCTGCAGGGTGGTGGTAACGATCAGAGTACCAATGCAGTTGGTAAGCAGATGCTTTTTGATGATACGGCCGCTGGATGCGCCCAGTGCGCGGGCAGCGGTAACATACTCGCTCTCCTTCAGGATCAGGATCTGGCTGCGGACGATACGCGCCATGCCGACCCAGTACAGCAGAGCAAAGATGATGAAGATGGAGATCATGTTGGGGCCCAGCGTCTGCATCCACTTAAAGCCAGGCTGTGTGGACAGCTTGTCCAGCGGGTCCTTCAGGGCCATGCCCAGCAGGATGATCAGCAGAATATCGGGGATGGTGTACAGAATATCTGTAATACGCATCATGATATTATCCACCCAGCCGCCGGCAAAGGCGGAAACTGCGCCGTAGGTAGCGCCGATGATCAGCACCAGCACAGAGGCGATCAGACCGACAGACAGGCTGACGCGGGTGCCCATCATGATACGCACCGCAAAGTCACGGCCCATACGGTCGGTGCCCAGAATGTGCGGGAACACCTTTTCGCCGGCATCGATGCGGGCCTGCTCAGCGGCAGAGTACTCGAACGGTGCCAGATTGTTGCTGCCCTTCACCTGCTCGGAGTAGCTGTAGGGCCACACGGCGGGCAGAATGTAGGCAAAGATAGCAATGGCAATGATGAACACAAAGCTGACCATGGCGATCTTGTTTTTCTTCAGGCGGCGGATACCGTCCTTCCAGAAGTTGACGCTCTCGCGCATGACCACCAGACTCTGCTTTTCCTCATTGCTGGCGGGCAGAAAATCCTCCGCATTGAGCTGCAGGCTGAGCGGATTCTTTTTAATGTTTTCCATGAAAATCGCTCCTCTCTTACTTCAGCTTGATACGCGGGTCGATGATCTTGTACAGGATATCCACGATCACGTTTGCAATAATGACCATGCTGGACAGCAGAATGGTGGTGCCCATGATCATGGTGTAGTCACGGTTGGTGATGGCAGACACGAAGTCGCGGCCCAGACCGGGCACGGAGAAGATCTTTTCCACCACGAAGGAACCGGTCATCAGGCCGGCCAGCATGGGGCCAACGTAGGTGATGACAGGCAGAATGGCGTTGCGCAGTGCGTGCTTGAACAGGATCATGAACTGGGAAACGCCCTTTGCGCGTGCGGTGCGCATATAGTCCTGACCCATAACGTCCAGCAGGCTGGAGCGCATCAGACGGGTGATATAAGCCGAGGGATAGATGGCCAGTGCGGTGACCGGCATGATATAGGCGGCTGCGCTGTTCAGACCAACGGTGGGCAGCACCTTCATGTTCATACCAAACTGGTACAAAAGCAGCACGCTGGAAATAAAGCTGGGGATCGCGATGCCACAGGTTGCAAACACGATAATGAGGTTATCCAGCCACTTACCACGGTTATAGGCCGAAATGCAGCCCAGCGGGATGCCCACGCACAGGGCCACCAACACTGCAATACCTGCCAGACGGCAGGACACCGGCAGCTTGCTGGCAATGATCTGGTTGACGGTACGGCCGCGCTGACGCAGGCTCAGGCCCAGATCGCCGTGCAGAAGGCCCTTCATATAGTTGACGTACTGCACACCCAGCGGCTTATCCAGGCCATACTTTTCGGCCAGAGCCTGCTGAGCAGCGGCACTGATGGACTTTTCTGCCACGAACGGGCCACCGGGGACCAGGTTCATGACAAAAAAGGTAACCGTAGCCACAATGAAGATACTGAAGATACCCATTGCGACACGCTTGATGATGTACTTTGCCATCGTTTGATGCCACTCCAATCCTATCAATGAATTACTGTTTTTGCTCTCAGGCCGAGCCACACTTTCCCGCAGTCCGCCAGCCTCACACATAGCGGACGTCTGTCCTTGGCACGCGGACAGAAAAGCGAATAATAAAACGATGGCATCTTGCGGTTGCACAAACACCATCGTCCATACCCGAGAAACACTCTATTTATTATAAGGATAACCACGATTTTTGTCAATTTACATGAAAAGAATTCACTTCATTATAGCAAAGCATGAGTGAAATCTTATACTTTATACAAATTTCCTGTATATTTGTAGGTAAAAGTGCTACTTTTCCGACCTTTTGGGGGATTGTTCCGTTGGCGCGTACAATCCGCCCTCCCCTGTCGGCGTAAAAGGCAGCGTCTCTGCCGCAGAGTCATCCCTCCATGTCCTTGGCATTTTTCTCCATATTACAGCAAAAAGGCAAAACAAAACCATCCGCAGCCCCTTCTCCAGCACGGTCGGTGCCCGGGAAATGTGCTGCGGATGGTCCGTGGTCGTTTTGCGGGTCAGGAGTACAGTTTTGCGGTCAGCCGGGAGTACATGGCGCTCTTTTGTGCCTTATAGGAAGCCATTGCCTGATCTGCCAATGCGGTGCTCTGGCCGTTGGCGGTCAGAATGGCGCGCATCTGGCTGACGATGCTCTCCACTTCCCTGTCGTAGGACGCCTGCATCGCATACAGTCTGCCACTTCTGGCCAGCACGATGGATATCTTGCGCGCCTGTGTCTGCTGAGACTCCGGCAGCGATTTGAACTCTGCCTTTGCTCCGGCAATGCAGCTGTTCAGCTCTGCCTCGGCGCGTGCCTTGACGCTGTACAGCTGCCGCAGCAGTGCCTTGACCTCGGCCTCGTAGCCGGCCTCCTGTTTGCCGGAGGAGGACGCCGGTTTTTCTGTACCGGAATTGGCTGTACCGGCAGTCTCCTGCTTGCTGGAGGACGCTGTACTGCTGCTCTCCGTCCGGGAGGCAGATGCCGCCGGAGAAGTATCAGAATTCGCTAGGGAGGAAGCCGCACCTGTCTCCTGCTGCGGAGCGCTGGCGGATGCCTCCTGTTCCCCGCTGCCGGACGCGGCGGCTTCGTCTGCCAGTTCCTCCAGCGTGATCTCACCGCTGAGCAGCTTATCGATCTCATCATCCGTCAGGGTGACCTGTGTGCTGTCCGCCGGGGCATCCGGCAGGGTTTCAGGAATACCGGCTGCCATACTGTGGAGGTAGAACAGCACGCCAAGAACAGCTGCTGCCAGCAGAGCCACCAGCGCGCCCAGCACGATCAACACGATTTTCAGGACCTTATTTTTCTTCATACCAAAATCCGCTGCCCGGGCAGAGTAATTCTCTGCCCGGGCAGTTTTCTCCTTACTTTAGGATCAGACCCACATGCCCAAAAACTTTTTGGGCTGATGCAGGGTCGCAGCGTCCAGTTCCTGATCGTGGAACAGTTCATCGCCGTTGCGCACGATGTGGGCAGCAGTTTCCCTGCCCAGCAGCTTTTCCAGCTGCTGCACTCCCTGTGCCATGCGGGGCGGGCGCTTGTCCGGGGAATGGGTGTCGGTGGAGATGACATGAACCAATCCCCACTGGATGAACTTACACAACTTTTTGCAGAGCTTAGGCTCCAGCAGTGCTCCTGCGTTGATCTGTGCATAAGCACCGGCGGCTACCCAGTCGTACAGCAGGGTGGGATCCTCCAGCACATAGGGGTAGCGCTCGATATGCGCGATCAGCGGCACGATGCCCTGCTGCTGCAGATTGTACAGGGTCTGCCGGATAAAATGCGGCTTGTGGGTGGTGGGGAATTCCAGCAGCAGATAAGCGGTGTCCCCCATGCACAGCGCCCGGGTGTCCAGCTCGCACAGGCCGGGCGAGAAGAACACCTCCGCCCCCAGTTTGAAATCAAACTGCATGGGCTGTCCCTCCAGCGCGGCGGTCAGCTGTTCAAAGGCAGCCTGCCGCTTTGCCGTAAAGGCTTCCACTGTGGTACGCTCGCTGTTGAAGTGGCTGGTGAACGCGATGTTGCGCACACCGTCCTCGTATTCCCTGCGCAGCAGCTCCAGCGAGACTGCTGTATCCTTTGCGCCGTCATCCATGCCGGGCAGAATGTGACAATGCAGATCGGTCATAGCAGTGCTTCCTTATTCAGTAACATCAGCCTTCTGTTTTTCGTAGGCATAGTTGTAATTGTAGGCATAGCTGTATGCGTAGCTGGAGCCCTTGAGTGCCTTCTTCATGTCGTAGCGGGTCAGCACGCTGCCCAGCACCCGGACACCGGCATCCTGCAGCTTTTTCACTGCGCCGCGCACCGCATCGGCGGGGGCGTAGTCCGAGCGCACAACGAAAACCGCGCCGTCCACATAGCGGCCGATGACGGCTGCATCGGTGACCACGGACACCGGGGGTGCATCAAGGATGACAAAATCGAACTTCTGGCGCAGAGTATCCACCATAGCCTGCATCTGCGGCTGGCTCAGCATCTCGGAGGGGTTCGGCGGCGGGGTACCGGCGGGCAGGAAGGTCAGATTCATTTCCTTCAGTTCATGCAGCGCCTCGTCCAGCGTGCACTGGTTGGACAGCACGTTGGAAACGCCCTTTACGTTGTGACCGGCCTTCAGATAGCGGTGCAGCACCGGCTTGCGCAGGTCGCAATCCACCAGAGCCACCTTTTTGCCGCTTTCGGCCATCGTCATCGCCAGATTGACCGCCACATTGCTCTTGGACTCTTCCGGCACGGTACTGGTGATGACCAGCGTGTGCACGTCCATGGAGCCCGCCATAAAGTCCAGATTGGTGCGCAGAGACTTATAGGCCTCCACATAACCAAAGGGCATCCCCTTATCGGTGATCAGCTGCAGGGTACGGTGCTCGCCGTCAGTTTTGTTCTTTTTGTTAAACAGATTCCACATCGTCTTACACCTCCGGGATCAGGCCCAGCACGGGCAGGCCGAGCTTCTTCTGAACATCTTCGTCATCCACAATGGTATCGTGCAGCAGGTGTGCCAGCACCAGCACGCCGCACACCAGAACAGCGCCCAGCAGACCGGCCAGCACAACGTACTTCTTGGTCTGGGGGAACACCTTGTTGGGATCGATGATCACATCGCTCACCGCCTTGCAGGAACCGGCTTCCACCTTTTCCACCAGCACATCGGGCACGATGTCGGCAATGGTCTGTGCGATCTCGCCTGCGCGCTCTGCATCGGTATCGGTGACCGTGATCTGCATGATCTGGGTAGAGTCCACATCGGCAACATCCACCATCTTATACAACTCGGTGTAGGTCATATCCAGATCCAGCGTGTCGATCACCTCGTTCAGCACGGTGTTGCCCTTGATGATGACCGCATAGGTGCTGATCAGGTTCTTGGCAGAGTTGAAGTTATCACTGGTAAAGGTAGAGGAATTATCCTGCCGGGTGTTCACGATCATATTGATAGAAGCCTGATACTTGGGTGTAAGCGCAAACATACACACCAGCAGGCAGATCAGCGCTGCCGCAACAGCTGCTGCCACGATCTGCACAATATGCGCCCACAGCAGGCGCGCCAGCTCCATCAGATCAATGGTCTCCTCGTCATCCATGCTTCGGAGCGGCTGTCCCATAGTTGTTTTTTCGTCCATAGTAGAGAAACTCACCTTTCTTGTTGTTCCGCAGTGCAAGAAATGTACACCGGGTTCCTATAGATACACATTCGTTTTTTAATGATAACATATCCCGGCATATTTTACAAGCAGAAAATGCCATTTTCTGCCGGCAAACAGATGAACAAAATTTTCCATTTCCCTTACAAAAAAGGGCATCCGCAGCACTTTGATGGCTGCGGATGCCCTTTTTATGGATTTTTAGCGAAAGCGTTTAACGGGAGCCCTTGTCGTAGGGAATACCCTCGGCCTTGGGTGCCATGCTGTTCTTGGAAGTGAAGGCCAGAATGACCATGGATGCCACGAAGGGCATCATGTTATAGATGTTGCTGGACCAGTGCAGCTGCGCAAGGAAGGTGGAGTCTGCAATGTTGGCAAGGCTCTTGAACACAGCAAAGAACATGGCTGCGCCAAAGATGTGGAAGGGCTTCCACTGGCCAAAGATCATAACTGCCAGTGCCAGAAAGCCTGCACCGGCCACGCCGACTTCAAAGTTCCAAGTCTGCACCGGGGGCACGATATAAGCCAGACCGCCGATCGCGCCCAGCGCACCGGAAAGGATGACACCGGCGTAGCGCATCTTGTAGACGTTGATGCCCACCGAGTCCGCAGCCTGCGGATGCTCGCCGCAGGCACGCAGACGCAGGCCGAAGCGGGTCTTGTACAGCACGATATAGCTGACCACCAGCAAGATCAGCCCCAGCGGCACGAACACGCTGAGCTCCAGCCCGCCGATGCTGAACAGGAAGGGCTTGTTGGAGTAGTTCAGCTTGGCGCTGCCGCTCTCGCTGAAGTACTTGGAGATGACCACAGCAATGGCGGTAGCCAGCAGGTTCAGTGCTGTGCCACCGATGGTCTGGTCTGCCTTCAGGTTGATGGAGGCAAAAGCCAGCAGCAGGCTGTAGATCACGCCCGCCAGCGCTGCCACCAGAATGGAGATCAGCACCACAAGGAAGGGCGAAAGGCTTGCAGGCAGCATGGTCAGGGTAAGCACACCGGCCACACCGCCGATGACCATGATGCCCTCCAGCGCAATGTTGATGATGCCGGAATGTTCGCTGAACATACCGCCCAGTGCCACCAGCATCAGCACGATGCCGTACAGCAGGGTATATTTGATCAGAAGCAGCATATTACTTGCCCTCCTTTTTGGTCTTTTCTGCGGCAGGCGCAGGCTCTGCGTTCACGTTGGTCTTTTCGGCATTTCGGAACAGCAGACTCTGGATCTTGCCCCGGAACAGCATGGAGAATGCGCACAGGTAGATGATGATGCCGCTGATCAGATCCGAGATCTCAGTGGGGTAAAATTTGGTGGACAGGAAGGAGCCGCCGACCGAGATATGGGAGATGAACAGCGCAGAGAACACGGTACCGATGGGGTTGGAACTTGCCAGCAGTGCCACCGAGATGCCGTTGAAGCCCATGCCCGGCAGGCTGGTGGAGTTCAGCGGGTTCCACTGGGACACATTGGACAGATAGAACAGGCCTGCGCCGAAGCCTGCCAGCGCACCGGCAATGGCCATGGAGAGGATGATGTTCTTCTTCTCGTTGATACCGGCATAGCGGGCGGCGTTCTTGTTCAGGCCAACGGCCTTGAGCTCGTAGCCGAAGGTGGTCTTGTTCAGCACCACCCAGATCAGCACGGCCACCGCTGCCGCCAGGAAGATGGCAATGGTGGTGCTGTTGGTCTGGAACAGCTTGTTCAGGCCGAAGTCCGGGATCAGGGACTGGGCAAAATCGGCGTTCTTACTCAGGTTCAAAGTACGGGTGTTGCGCACATCGTACATGGGGCCGGTGCCGTTCTGGTAAATGAGCTCATTTACCAGATACAGACCGATCCAGTTGAACATAATGGAGGTAATGACCTCGTTGATGTTGAAGTAGGCCTTGAAGAAACCGGGGATCGCGCCCCACAGGCCGCCCAGCACCGCTGCTGCCAGCAGGCAGACGAACCAGGGCAGCTTGAGCATGATGGCGCAGTACAGCGCACCGTAAGCGCCCAGCGTATACTGACCGGCTGCACCAATGTTGAACAGGCCAGTCTTGAAGGCAAACGCCACGGACAAGCCGGTCATGATCAGGGGTGCGGCATTGGCAAGCTCCTTGCCCACGCCGTAGGGGGCATCGTGGAAGCCGCCCTTGATGATGCGCACAAAGCCATCGCCCCATGCGTGTGCGGGGTTGATGGCTACCAGCACCAGAAAGCCCACCAGCAAACCAATCAGGATGCACAGCAGTGCAGCCAGCACGCTGGTAACAGAGCTTTGCAGGCTGCCGCCGCGGGAAAGTTTTTTCTTATTCATGTGTTACTGCTCCTCCTTTCCCTGCTTGCGGGCGCCTGCCATATACAGACCCAGCTCCTGCACGGTGGTGGTCTTGGGGTCAAACTCGCCCACGATCTCGCCCTCGTACATTACAAGGATGCGGTCAGAAAGGTTCATCACCTCGTCCAGCTCCAAGCTGACCAGCAGCACGGCCTTGCCCTTGTCGCGCTCGGCCACGATCTGGCGGTGAATGTACTCAATAGCACCCACGTCCAGACCACGAGTGGGCTGCACTGCCACCAGCAGCTTGGGGTCGCGGTCGATCTCGCGGGCAATGATGGCCTTCTGCTGGTTGCCGCCGGACATACTGCGCACGGTGGTCACACTGCCCTGACCGCTGCGCACGTCGTACTGCTCGATCAGCCGGTCGGAGTACTCGCGCACCTTATCGGCACGGATAAAGCCACCCTTCTGGAACTCCGGCTGCCAGTAGCGCTGCAGCACAATGTTGTTTTCCAGACTGAAATCCAGCACCAGACCGTGCTTGTGGCGGTCCTCCGGGATGTGACCCATGCCGTCCTTGGAGCGCTGGCGGATGCTCTCGTGGGTGATATCCTTGCCGTCCAGCGTAAGTTTGCCGCTGCTCAGCTTGCTCAGGCCGGTCAGACCGTAGATGAACTCGGTCTGGCCGTTACCCTCGATGCCCGCCAGACAGACGATCTCGCCTGCGTGCACCTTGAAGGACACGTCCTTCACCACGTCCTTCTTGCGCTGGTCGTTGTGAATGGTAACGTTCTCCACGTCCAGCACGGTCTCGCCGGGGTGCGCGGGCTGCTTTTCTACCTGCAGCTGCACGTCGCGGCCCACCATGCGGCGGGAAAGCTCTTCCTTGGTAGTGCCCTTGATATCCACCGTGCCCATATACTTGCCCTTGCGCAGCACGGTGCAGCGGTCGGCCACAGCCATGATCTCGTTGAGCTTATGGGTGATGAACAGGATGGACTTGCCCTCCTTCTTGAACCCGCGCATGATCTCCATCAGCTCATCGATCTCCTGCGGGGTCAGCACAGCGGTAGGCTCGTCAAAGATCAGGATCTCGTTGTCGCGGTACAGCATCTTCAAAATCTCTACGCGCTGCTGCATACCCACCGAGATATCGCTGACGAGTGCGTCCGGGTCTACCCGCAGACCGTACTTTTCGCTCAGCGCCATCACCTTTTTGCGTGCCTCGGCCTTCTGCAAAAAGCCCATCTTGTTGGGCTCCACGCCCAGAATGATGTTGTCCAGCACGCTGAAGCATTCCACCAGCTTGAAGTGCTGGTGCACCATGCCGATGCCCAGTGCGTTGGCATCGTTGGGGTTGCGGATGGCAACCTCCTTGCCGTTTTTCAGGATCTTGCCCTGTTCCGGCTGATACAGGCCGAACAGCACGCTCATCAGCGTACTTTTGCCCGCACCGTTCTCGCCCAGAAGGGCGTGTACCTCGCCCTTGCGCAGTTGCAGGGTGATATCCTGTCTCTTATACACATCTCCGAGCCCACGAGACATGCGCAGATCTCG
>OWIK01000611.1_pt1 | contig 11394 bp, 9 predicted proteins | sample 1732691 | NCBI WGS metagenome assembly OWIK01 (sample SAMN05065743, study PRJEB22554) | human gut metagenome | biome: ENVO:2100002; feature: ENVO:00000062; material: ENVO:00002003 | host: Homo sapiens | place: USA | reverse complement strand
CGAGATCTGCGCATGTCTCGTGGGCTCGGAGATGTGTATAAGAGACAGGGTATAAATACAGGGAACCGGTTCTGTCAGTTTATACTGCTCCGGCTGAAATCCTTTTCGGATCCACTGCTCTACTCCTTTATAAAGAAGCAGATTGGTTTCCCTCTCCTGCAGACCGTCTTTCCCCATTGAAAATAATGTATAAAAATATGTCATGTCCAGACCTTTTATCGTCGAAGACATGGCAAACCACTGCTTCAGACCCTCAAGAAGGCTTTCGCAAACCCCCAATTTATAAGCTGTGGGGAAATTTTTAAAAGTATATTTTCCCTCATATTTCTCGGCCTGGTCCATATCCCGTTCAGCAAGCTGCATACGTGCGATCGCCTGCTGGTGATACTGTATGCTGGCTTCCTCCTGTTTTATACGCATTGCTAAATGGTCTTTCATACATTCTAAGGAATTCTCTTCCTTTATATATCTTTCAATTTCTTCCAGACTCTGGTTCATCTTCCGTCTGTATACAATAAACATAAGCCGAAGGATATCTTCTTCCAGATAATAACGATATCCATTTTCCTTTTTTCTTGATTTTATGATCCCTTTTTTCTCATAAAAACGGAGAGTATCCCGGCTTATGCCCACGATCTCGGACATATCGCCTATAAGATACTCTCGACGTTTCATTTCTGTTCTGTTTTCCGTCATACCTTTCTTTTCTCCTGTTTTCCATTTTCCCACGATCGATATTTCTTTTGGATGTGCCCTTAAAGAATATCTTATATGGATTTTGTGATTTGGTCAATGGTGACCAGAAAAATAGAAAGGGAACCGGTACATCATTTACGAAATGATGTACCGGTTACAGTTTATCTTACACCGAACTTAGCTCCACGTTTAATGGTGCCGTTGCTGTTCCATTCATTGTAAACGTATGGACCGCCGTCTGTGGTTCCATTTTCTGTAAACTCATGGTTTCCGCCATTATAGTTATAGTTGCCAGTTACCATCTTGCAGCTGCTGGTGTCGAAATAATAAACATTTCCATTGATCTTCATAATACCGCCCTGAAGCTCGCCGGTATCAGCTGCATAGTACCAGGTGCCATCTCTCTGGATCCATCCGGTTCTCATTAACTGGTCATCACCAAAATAGAACCAGTGATTTCTGTACTGTACCCAGTTGTTGGTGCAGTAAGATCCGTCACCCCACTGATACTTTACTCCCTTTCCTGTACCTGTAAAACCTGCTGCAAAAGATGTCATCGCACTACCTGCAGTCAAAGCCAGTGCCAGCGCTGTAATAGCAAAACGTTTCTTCATACTTATCAATGCCTCCTGCATTTTTATATCTGTTTTATGCAGAAAGCATACACCTTGGAGTTGCTCCAAGGTCAAGGCATGTAAGAGTTTTGTAATGTTTTGCAGCAGTTTGTAAGATTTAATGTTCTCTGCCCGGTAGTACTTTACAGTACCATCGCCAGCTTCGTTGCCTCATATATTCCCTTTTTGGCATCTCCTGCTGTCAGACAGTCTCCTACACTGTGAATACGGTGATCACCTTCGTACTCTGTTTCCAGTGCCTTGTCTGAACGGGAACCGAAAGCAAGGACAATACTGTCAAATCCGGTCATCTCTTTTGTTTCTCCGTTCTGATCATACCTGATGCCATCCGGACGTATCTCACATACACGGCTGTTTAAACAAAATCCCACACCAGCTTTATCCAAACGGCTTAAAAGGTTCTCTCTTGGTCTGAGAGGCGCTAATGGTGCTGCTTTATCCAGCATATCTACAACAGTGACTTTATTGCCGTAGGTACTTAAGACCTCTGCTGCTTCTGCGCCTACTAATCCTGCTCCCAGTACCAGGATCTTCTGACCGCTTAAGCGCACATCAAAAGAAAGCACCTGATTTGCCAGATATACATTTTCACCGTCAATTCCCGGAATACGAGGAACTAAAGGTTGTGCACCACAGGCAAGAATGATCTCATCAAAGCCTTCCTGTTCTAACATTTCTTTTGTGGCTTTTACCCCGTAAATGACCTCTGCCCCATATTTCTTACAGAAAGTAAGGTAAGTACTGATAGTCTTGGCCAGCTCCTGTTTCATAGCCGGAACTGCTGCCAGGCGGTACTGCCCCCCTGCTGTAATTTCTTTTTCATATACCTTTACTTCATGACCCCGTTTTGCCAGGATCCATGCTGCCTGCAGCCCCACAGGACCTGCTCCTACAACAGCGATCTTCTTTTTCTTTTCTGCCGGTGTGATCTCCCATATATGCTCTTTTCCACTAAATGGATTGATCATACAGGAAATGCCAAAGCCCTCTTCAAAGGAATTCGGATACAGACATCTCTGCATACATCCGGTACAGGTAAGAATCTCATCCAGCCTTCCTTCTTTGATCTTTTCCGGTAAATGAGGATCACAGACAGATTCTCTGCCTAAAGCCACAAAATCCATTGCACCTGTCCTGAGAGCAGATAACATCAGCGCCGGATCATTCATTCTTCCTACTCCGATCACGGGAACAGAAACTACATCTTTTACTATTTTCACGTTCTGAATGTTAAATCCACTTTCTGAGTAATAAGAATGGATGGCAATCCCATGTGAAATATGAATAGCATCTGCACCGGCTGCCTCAAAAAGAATAGCCTGTGCCGCTGCATCTTCAATGCGGTTTCCACCGTCATATCCTTCATCACCGCTGGTCCTTACGCAGACCGGGAATGCCTTTCCACAGGCTTCTTTGATCCCTTCTACGATCTCACAGACGATCCTCGCCCGGTTGGAAACACTTCCGCCGTACCGGTCCACCCGTTTATTTACACCACGGGATAAAAACTGGGCCAGCAGATAGCCATGGGCACCATGGATCTCTACGCCATCAAAGCCGGCTTTCTGCGCCCTTACAGCTGCATCCACAAATTTTTTTACTACTTCCTTTACTTCTGCTTCTGTCAGCTCATGTACCGGGATCAGATTGGCTTTATCCGGGATATTGCTGGCTCCCACTGCCATTTTATCTGTACTTCCTTTTCCCTGCATTCTTCCAGAATGCTGCAGCTGGGCGAAAATACGGCCTCCATTTTCATGTACCCGTCCTGTTAATCTGGAAAATGAAGGAATAAATTCATCATCATAAATAGCTGCCTGCATGGGATAAGCCAGACCTTCTTCACTGACACATAAAAATTCTGTGATCAGCAGCCCAAATCCCCCCAGTGCCCGCTCGCCATAATAATTGCAGGCCTGTTCCGTCATATGATGCTTTGCATCTGCATAATGGCTGTTCATAGCCGGCATCACAAACCGGTTTTTTATTTCCAGTTCTCCTATTTTCATAGGCTGAAATAATGCTTCGTACATAATATCCTCCTTTATTTTACTAGGCAATAACATACGCTGTTATCTCTTACATAACAGCTTACATCCCCCTGTTCCAGCAGATATTCCAACATAGAACGGACGATCCGTTCATATAATCTGGCTTTTTCCAGACGTTTTACCGGATGTCCCATATCATTGATCACTTTTGCAGTCAGCTGTTCCAGAGTAATGTCCTCAGAGATCAGTGGCTTCATATCTCTCAGGATTTCCTTAAAACGCTGTATATTCTCCTCTGCCAGTTCCCTTACTTCATCAAAAACCCCGTAATGGGCAAGAATATATTTTTTATACCCAAGGTTTTTGATTTTTTCCAGTGTTTTCAGTGTCTGCGACCAGCAGAGCATATAAAACAGCCGTCCTTTTTTCAGGCTTTCCCGGTCAAACATGCTGTCTGCCAGATAAGCCACCCCATCCGGCGTAACAAAGCCCATATGACTGGCTGCATGCCCAGGAAGGGAAAGGATCCGGAACTGTACGCCGCAGACCTGAACCTGTTCCTGGCCTGGCAGGATCATCTGGTCTGCTTTACACAGCATATCACTACATTCTCTTTCATTATCCTGTAACGTATTCGAATAGAAAACAGTTTTTAAAGACAATGTATCCTGCAATATGCCTGCATCCAGACAGGACATGACCAGTTCTGCCCCATATTTCTCCTGAAGAAAGCGGTTATTTTCTGTATGGTCATAATGCCCGTGACTGCATAGTACCGCTCTTACACTGATCTTGTTTTTACTGAGATATTCTGCCAATTGTGTTCTTGCCAGACGGGAACCACAATCCATTAATATCCATTCTCTTTCTCTTATCTCATAATAAGGAATACAGTTTCCCATCAAATAAAGACAACCTGTATTTCCTGCCACCTGCACTGAATGTCCCATACACTTCCGGTCTCCCTTAAACACTTTATCAGGAACACAAATATCCGCTCACCTGAAGTTGTCTTCGGCGGGCGGACATCTGCATTATGTCTTACAAATTCTTTTACTTTCTGCTTTCTTTGATCTGTTTGATCAGTTCCGGGATCACCAGTTTCAGATCGCCTACTACACCATAATCTGCCATATTAAAGATAGGTGCATCTGGATCCTTATTAATAGCTACGATCACATCAGAACCACTCATACCTGCTGCATGCTGGATTGCTCCTGAAATTCCACATGCAATGTACAGTTTTGGACCAACTGTCTTTCCGGTCTGTCCAACCTGATGAACATGTCCGATCCAGCCTGCGTCAACAGCTGCACGGGATGCACCTACAGCGCCGCCTAACAGATCTGCCAGTTCCTTTAACGGTTCAAAACCTTCAGGTCCGCCAACGCCTCGTCCGCCGGACACGATCACTTCTGCACTCTCCAGATTTACATCACCGGCATCTAAGTCTTTTAATACCTCTACTAGACGGGTACGGATACGTTCTGCTGCAATGTGGATGTCTTCTGTAATGATCTCAGGCTTGTTATCCTCGTTTCTCTCACCCTTCTTAAATACGCCTGGACGTACAGTTCCAATCTGCGGACGATGATCCGGACACATGATCGTAGCCAGAAGGTTTCCACCGAAGGTAGGACGGGTCCATGTGATATTTCCTGTTTCTTCATCATAATCTACAGCTGTACAGTCAGCTGTCAGACCGGTTCTTAAACGGCAGGAAAGTCTTGGTCCCATGTCACGGCCCTCATTGGTAGCACCGATCATCATGGTGGTTGGTCCGTATTTTGTTACCAGGGCATACATAGCATCTGCATAAGCGTCTGTGGTGTAATGCTGGTATTCTTCCCCGTCAACTACAATAATCTTATCTGCTCCATAAGCTGCTGCTTCTTTCACAGCTGCCTCTGTCTTATAACCGATCACAACTGCCACAAGAGCACCGCCCTGGGCATCTGCCAGTCTGCGTCCCGGATTTAACAGCTCCAGTCCTACATTTCTGGCCTTTCCTTCTTCATCGGTTTCAATAAATACCCATAAATCTTTGCTTAAAGCCTCCATGCTCTTCCTCCCTCCTTATACGATATGTGCAGAATTTAATAATTCAAACAGTTTCTGTGCAGAAGCTTCCGGACTATCTTCTTTTACAACAACGCCGCCCTGCTTCTGAGGAGGAGTAAAGCTCTTCTTAACCTTTGTAGGAGATCCCTTTAAACCAATACGCTCTGCGTCTACAGGAATATCTGCTGCAGTTAAAGTATTGATCGTCGCTCTGTTTGCTGCCATTTTTGACTTAATAGTTGGATAACGTGGGCTGAAGCTTGGCTTTGTCACTGTGATCACACAAGGCATCTTTGCTGCCAGAACCTCATATCCTTCCCCAGTCTCACGTTTTACCAGAACCTCATCGTTTTCTACCTTTGCTTCAATGGCATATGTGATCTGTGGACAATCCATATGCTCTGCGATTTCTGGTCCTACCTGTGCGGTATCACCGTCAATTGCCTGCTTACCGCAGAAGATGATATCAAATTTGCCTTCCAGTGTCTCAATCTTGTCGATAGCTGTTTTTAATGTATAGCTGGTAGCCAGTGTATCTGCACCGCCGAAAGCTCTGTCACTTACCAGATATGCCTTATCTCCGCCTACCGCCAGACACTCTTTTAAAGCTGCTTCTGCCTGTTTTGGACCCATGGAAAGAAGGATGATCTTCGTTTCCGGTGTTACATCTTTAATACGTGCTGCAATCTCTAATGCATATGCGTCAAAAGGATTGACAATACTTGGAACACCTGCACGGATCAGTGTATTTGTTACCGGATCGATCTTGATCTCTGTAGTATCCGGAACCTGCTTAATACAAACTAAGATGTTCATGCATTTTCCTCCTTTGGCTCTTCCCAGTATAACATGGTTGCCATGCTTCCTACCTGGCATACAGCCCCATCCTGGTTAATAATAGAATACTGGATATTTAAAATACCTCTGTCTGGTTTTGATTTAGAACGCTTAGCCTCCAGAACTTCCACCTCACAGTGAATGGTATCACCGATCTTGATGGCTCCTACGAATTTCCACTCTGTGCTTAAAGCTGCAATAGCAGAACCGTCAACCAGTCCCATACGTCCCCATAAACCGGTAGCAATGCCTGCACCTAAGAGTCCATGGGCAATACGGCTCTTAAATGGAAGGCTTTCTGCATAGATCTTATCTGTATGGATCGGGTTGTTATCGCCGGTAATACCTGCAAACAAAACTACGTCTGTTTCTGTAACAGTACGGGAAAGAGTGGTAAATTTATCTCCCACATGAAATTCACTTAAATATAAATAAGAACGCTTCATGTTCAAAACCTCCTGTTTATTAATATTCTTTTAATACAAATCTTCCAACTACCATACGGCAGATCTCAGAAGTTCCTTCACCGATGGTTAAAAGCTTTGCATCACGGTACATACGCTCTACCTGATATTCGTCACAAAGGCCATATCCGCCCATGATCTGAAGACCCATATCACATACACGTACACACATTTCAGAACAGAACATCTTTGTCATGGTTGCTTCTTTGCTGAATGGAAGTCCGTTGTCACTCATACGTGCTGTATTGTAAAGCATTGCACGGGCTACATCGATCTCTGTTGCCATTTCTGCTAATTTGAATGCGATCGCCTGGTTTTCGCAGATTGGCTTTCCAAAAGTAACTCTTTCCTTGGAGTATTTAGCTGCACGCTCTAAAACGCCCTGTGCCATACCAACTGCTACTGCGGAAATTGCTACACGACCATCATCTACGCACTTCATAAACAGTGGGAAGCCTCTGTTTAATTCACCTAACAGATTCTCTTTTGGAATACGGACATCTGTAAAGGTCAGTGGGCATGAATAGGAGCTTCTGTTGCTCATCTTCTGCTCTGGCTTTCCAACCTCCAGACCAGGAGTTCCTGCTGGCACGATAAATACGGAAATACCTCTGCTTCCTTTTGCTTCCATATCAGTCTTTGCTGCTACTAAGAAGGTAGCTGCATAGGGGCTGTTTGTGATAAAAGCCTTGCTTCCGTTGATGACCCACTCATCGCCTTCTAAAACAGCCTTGGTACGGATCTGGCCTGCATCAGAACCAGACTGAGGCTCTGTCAGTGCAAATGCACATAAGCCTTCACCCATAGCTGCAGGAGTAAGGAATTTACGTTTCTGCTCATCGGTACCTGCAATAGCAATAGGAGTGCTTCCTAAAGATGCATGAGCATCGATAATAGAAGCTAAAGATGCAGAATGTCTTGCGATCTGCTCAATAACAAGAACATTGCTTAAGTGATCCATTCCTGCACCGCCGTATTCTTCTGGTGCACAGATTCCTAAAAATCCCATTTCCGCACACTGTTTTACCTCTTCCTCCGGAAATGCGTGACGTGCATCTAAATCTGTAACTGTTTCAGCAACTACTTCATCTGCGAATTTTTTCGCCATCTCCTGAATACTTAACTGGTCCTCTGTTAATCCATATTTGTTGCTCATAAAATAAACCTCCTCCAAAATTCTGTTATTTGATTGTTTCTGTTAATTTTCCAGCCATTTCCTTTAACCGGAATTTCTGTACTTTTCCCGTAGATGTACGGGGCCAGTCCCCATTTTTTAAATAAAAGAAATATTTAGGTACCTGGAATTTTGCCAGGTGCTCTTTGCTATAGTTTTCTACCTTTTCCCTGTTTTCCTTTGTGTCCTCATGTAACTGGATAAATGCAGCTCCCACATAACCATGTTTCTCATCCGGAACTCCCACAACAGCAGCACTGCTGATCTGGGGACAGTTTCCAAACACATCTTCCAAAAACTTAGGAGATACATTTTCCCCGTTTATCTTATACATATCGTCTACACGGCCGGCTAAAACAAGATATCCATTTTTATCAAAGTAGCCGCAGTCTCCGGTCTTGAACCAGCCATCTTCAGTAAAGACCCGCCTGTTTGCTTCCTCCCGGTTAAAGTAGCATTTCATTACTACGCTTCCCTTACACCAGAGTTCCCCAACTTCCCCTGGTCTGCAGTCTTCTCCCGTTTTCTGGTCTGCTACACGGTAAGCGATCTGATGTCCGCCATAAGCCTTTTCCCCGCTGCAGCCGCCAGGAAGCAGTTTCCCAACTCTGCTTTCAAGGATCTCATCCCCGTCATCAGGGGCAGTCTGCATGGATGCCCCGCATACTTCTGTCATCCCATATCCGGTGATCACATCCGATACACCAAGGTATTTTCTGATGGACGGCCATACCCAGGAAGGACATACAGCTGCAGAACAATACACTGCATGAAGCTCCGGAAGCTCTACAAAATTTTCTTTCAGATAACTGATCAGTGACATCATCTGTGCCGGAACGCTTAAGATGTCATTTGCACCTTCAGCTTTCATAAACTGTAAAACAGGCTCCGCTGCAAATTTTCCACGGCGGAATAACACAGCTCCTCCCACCAGTATGGCTGCCAGCATCCCTTCTACATATCCATAAACATGAAACATGGGAAGGGGGATGAAAATACGCCGCCCCTTCTCAAATCCTCTGTTTAAACAGCTGGCATAGGCACTTCTCATCAGCATATCATGGGTAAGTACCACACCTTTTGGTGCCTTCGTGCTTCCTGATGTATAAATGATATCTGACGGATCATGAGCGTATTCAGATCCCCTTCGCAGGGAAAGGATCTCTCCTTTTCCTGCTGCAAGGAAATCAGCCCATTCTTTCGTAGATACACTCATATGACAGTCTGCCTGAGGCAATGTGACAACTAATTTTAAAGCTGTCTCGTTTTTTTCAAGATCAATATGACAACCTGTGATCAGATACTGAGACTGGGACTGTTCCAGTACAAACCCCAGTTCTCTGGCAGAAAGGGAAATGTTTACAGGTACCTTTACCGCGCCTATGGCATTGACTGCCAGCGCTACAAATACCTGTTCCGGGCAGTTTTCAATCTGCATAGCCACATGTTCACCAGGCTTTACACCTATGGCTGCCAGCCCTTTTGCCACCTGAAGGACTTTTTCCTTTGTTTCTTTATAGGTGAACCGCTCTCCGGGACTTACAATAAAGTCCTGATCCGGGAAACGCTCTGCTGTCTCCTCAAAAAAGCCCCATATGGTTTTTTCCTGCCAGAAAGGATATAGCGCTTCAAGCTCTCTGATCCGGTCATCCCTGTATCCTTTCATATCTATCTCCTGTCTGTTTTCTATCACCCAATAGGATACATGATACTTGCCAGAACAATTGCCTCTATCAGGATGATAATAGAACCTACTACTGTAATAGCAAACAGATGCTTATAGCCTTCCTTATGGGTCAGACCGCAGCATGCAAGTACAGTAACCATAACGCCGTTGTGTGGCAGGGAATCCAGTGTGATGCAGGCTGCTGATGCGATCTTGTGAAGGACACCAGGATTTATACCCATTTCCAGGTATCTTGGAGCCAGTGTTTCCAGAGCCAGTGTCAGACCGCCGGAACCGGAACCGCATGCGCCGGACAGCAGTGCAGTACCAAGTGAGAAGGAGATCAGTGGAGAACCTCCCATGCTGGTTGCTACGTTTACAAGAGTGGTATAACCTGCTGTCAGTTTTGCAACACCGCCGAAACCAACAACTGCAGAAGTTGCTACAATAGCACCCATAGCGTCACTGACGCCACAGTTAAGGATCTCGATCTTATTATCGATCTTATTCCAGTAAAGGATAGCGATGGAGATCCATCCCATTAACAGAGTGTACAGTACGTTTACGCCAAAGAATAACGGAATAACTACCAGTGCCAGCGGGATAAATGCGATGGCGCCGTTTCCATGCTCTTTCTGCTCATATTCTGCCATCATTTTAAGGGTTGCTGCGTCTGCGCTGAAGTGCTCGCCTTTTTTACGTGCAACTTTTTCCTGCCATAAGCAGTAGAACAGTGCCAGCAGGAAGAAGGAACCTGCGATGATCGCGGAATATACAGGAAGGACTGTTGCAGAGGTTCCCAGATATTTTACAGGGATATTGTTTACAACAGATGGAGAACCAGGTCCTAAGTTTACAGCTGTAAAGGAACCTGCTGCTACGATCGCCGGGATCAGATGTCTTGGAAGGTCAGCCTTCTTAAACATATTTAATGCGATCGGATACATAACGAATACGATAACGTAGCAGGATACACCACCGTAGCTTAAGATCAGTGTGGTAACACATAAAACTGCAATGGTGAATTTTGTACCCAGCTTGGAAGTTAAAAGATTTGCCAGGTCTTCTGCACCGCCGCCTAACTGCATAGCCTTACCAAAGCTTGCACCTAAGAAGATCAGTGGCCAGTAATTCTTGATATAGCCCACAAATGCTTCCATGTAATCATTTGTAAGACAGTCATAAATATTTAAACCTGACATCAGTGCCATTAAACCGGTACAAACGATCGCTGAAACTGCGATATTAACCTTTTTCCAGATCATGATAACCAGCACGATCAATGGAACGATAATTGCCAATACACTTAACATACGTATTTCCTCCTATAAGAGAAATATTTACCCCATTTTTTTGTTTAACTGTTTTGCTCCAAAACATAATGCCGCTGCCAGAATACTGCATACTGCAGCAAAAATAAATGCACCGGAATAATTTCCTGTAGATGACTTGATGGCTGTTGCCACATTTGGTCCTACAATAGAAGCAATGCCGTATCCGGTAAAAATAATGCTGTAATTGATACCATTGTATTTTGCCCCAAATGTATCAGAGCTTAAGGCTGAGAATGTAGCTAATGTTCCGCCAAAGCATACGCCTGTGATAACGATCGCTGCCACAAAAGCCGGAAATGTAGATACACTGGATAAAAATACCATGTCCAGAGCACATAAAAGCATAACCCCTATTACTACTTTATGACGCCCAAGAACATCGGAAAGGGAACCAAGAGCCAGTCTGCCCACAAAGTTGGCAACTGCCATGATACCCACTAAAAGTGCTGCCTGCGCCGCTGTAATGCCTGCTACTTCCTGGCCGATCCTGGAGGCATGTCCGATGCTGTCTCTTATACACATCTGACGCTGCCGAC
>OWIK01000601.1_pt1 | contig 11541 bp, 17 predicted proteins | sample 1732691 | NCBI WGS metagenome assembly OWIK01 (sample SAMN05065743, study PRJEB22554) | human gut metagenome | biome: ENVO:2100002; feature: ENVO:00000062; material: ENVO:00002003 | host: Homo sapiens | place: USA | reverse complement strand
GAGGACAAAATCAAGCGTCTGCTCCGTGAGGAAGTCCGCAAAATGTGACTTCTTTTTGAATTTGATGAAAAAGTCCTTGACTTTTCGTCTCTGGCAAGACAGCCAAAAGCATCTTGATTTCCTGCGGTGCAAGACTGGCTCCCTTTGATATTCCCCAGCTTCGGGAGATCATGTCTTATGACGAACTGGAGCTGGATAAGCTGGGGGATGAAAAATCAGCGCTGTTCTTTCTTATCAGCGACACGGACACCACCTACAACTTTTTGGTTGCCCTCGCTTTTTCGCAGATGTTCAACCTTCTGTGTGAACGGGCTGATAACACCTATGGCGGGCGTCTGCCCTACCATGTGCGGGTGCTATGGGACGAGGCTGCCAACACCGGGCAGGTGCCGGGGCTGGAAAAGATTGTGGCCGTCATTCGTTCCCGGGAGATCAGCCTGACGCTCTTTTATCAGGCTATGAGCCAGTGCAAGGCATTGTACAAAGACCATTCCGAAACCATCATGGGAAACATGGACAGTATCGTGTTCCTCGGAGGCCGGGAGGCTTCCACCCTAAAGGATATTTCGGAAAACTGGCTGGGCAAGGCCACCATCTCTATGCAGACCGAGGGCCGAAGCCGGGGACAGTCTGAAAGTTACAGCCAGAATATGCAGCGGCTTGGCCGGGAACTGATGACCACCAGCGAGATCACCACCATGCCCGGGGATAAATGTATCTTGCAGCTTCGGGGGCTCCCGCCCTTCCTGTCCCCGAAGTATGACTTGAAAAAGCACCCGAATTACAAGTACACAGCCGAATTTGATAAAAAGAAAAACGCCTTCCGCTTGGAAAGCCTGTTCCGCCACCGGCCATTGAGACTAAAGCCGGAGGACGAATACACGGTGTACGAAGTGGACGGCTCCGACACGGACGAAGAAGCTGACCTGTTGAATTTCGATGATCTGGACAGCGACGAGTTTGTGTAACTTCGGGCCATGATGACCCGAAGCGCCGCCGATGTGGGCGGCTTTTTTTGTACCCAAAACCATCAAACAAACAAAATGGAGGAACGTATATGGAATTTTTCAATCAGGCAATCGACATTCTCAAAATTCTGGTCATGGCTCTTGGCGCTGGTCTGGCGGTATGGGGCGTCATCAATCTTCTGGAAGGTTACGGGTCGGACAACCCTGCGGCAAAAAGCCAGGGCATTAAGCAGCTCATGGCGGGCGGCGGTGTCGTTCTGATCGGCCTTCAGCTTATCCCTCTGCTGTCCGGCCTGTTCAGCTAAGTGTCACCCGTTGTCCCTTTTTCCAGAAAAGGAGCTGATGTATGGACTTTATCATCGACGCAATCGTTGAATGGCTGAAAGGTCTGCTCGTCGATGGTATCATGGGGAATCTGGACGGCCTTTTCGATAACGTCAATCAGAGCGTTGGCGAGATCGCCACACAGGTAGGCACGACCCCGGCGGACTGGAACGCCGGGGTCTTTTCCATGATACGACAGATCTCCGAAACTGCCATTCTGCCAATCGCCGGGGTCATCCTCACTTTTGTTATGACCTATGAACTGATACAGATGCTCATAGAACGCAACAACCTCCATGAAGTTGACACATGGATGTTTTTTAAGTGGGTGTTCAAAACCTTTGTGGCTGTGATGATCCTGACGAATACCTTCAATATCGTGCTGGCGGTCTTTGATGTGAGCCAGCATGTGATCCAGCAGTCAGCGGGCATTATCCAGAACGGGACAGAAATCACGCCGGATGTGCTGGACAGTCTGCGGACAGAGCTTGAGGCGATGGAGTTAGGCCCTCTGTTCGGACTCTGGCTCCAGTCCTTCCTGATCCAGCTTACCATGATTGCCTTAAACATCGTGATTTTCGTCATCGTATATGGCCGTATGATTGAAATTTATTTACTCACAAGTTTAGCGCCTATCCCGTTTGCCACAGTCCCCAACAGGGAAACCGGACACATGGGGCAGAACTATTTCCGCTCCCTCTTTGCGGTGGGCTTTCAAGGTCTATTGATCTTAGTCTGTGTCGCCATCTATGCGGTGCTGATCCAGAGTATCGCCACCGACGGCGACCCCATCGGGGCGATCTGGGGATGCGTGGGATATACGGTGCTGCTGTGTTTTACCCTGTTCAAAACGGGCAGCCTTGCAAAATCCATCTTCGGCTGCCATTAAGAGACTTCGGGCCATGCTGACCCGAAGCGGAAAGGAGGCGGTATGCCCCGGCGTTACAAACAGGGTGCGGACGGACAGCCGCACCCGGCTTTCTACGGAAAGCTCCCCGAAGAATTTTCTAAAGCAGACACCATGCGCTTTATGGTGGAAACCGATCTGAAACTGTCCGGGTGCGTATCGGCGGACACGCTGGCGGCACTCCGGGCGGAAGGCTATGACTACAAGGACGGGAACCTTGTTCCCGCCGGAAAGGAGGAAACCATGCAGGAAAAGGTTGCAAACACCACCCCGGCCGCACCGTTGAAGCTGGATGTAAGCGTGCGGGTCATCGAACCTGTGAAAAACCTCATGGGCTTTGCCAGCGTGAAATTCAATGACTGCTTTGTGGTGGAAAATCTGAAAATCGTACAGGGCAGCAAGGGCCTCTTTCTTGGGATGCCCAGCCAGCCGGACGGCAAAGGCGGCTATCGGGATATGGCCTACCCTGTCACAAAGGAGTTCCGGGAACAGCTCAATACTGCTGTTCTGCAAGCCTATGAGGCAAAGCTGGAACAGATGGCGGAGCGCGGCTCTGTGGGGCGTGCGTCCATCAGCGACCAGCTCAAAGCCGGAAAAGCGGCTGCCGAACAGGCAAAGGCAGAGCGGCCTCCGAAGGAAAAGCCCAGCCGCAGTGCAGAGCGTTGACCTCGGGCCATGCTGACACGAAGCAGAAAGGAGGCGGGAACCATGCCACGCAAACGGACGGGCTATGACGCGGCCTGCTATTACGACGGAAAACTGCTGGGCCGCTGTACCAAAGCGGACAGCGACGCCTATACCCTGTTGATGAACGCCTGCGGCGGGGAGGCTGCCCGTGTTCTTCGGGAATATGCCTATTTTTCCCCAGAACTGAAAGCCATCTTGGAAAAGGCGGCGCTCATGCAGGCGGACCGGAGCCGGACGGGCGGAATGTTCCATGCGCCGAAAAGCTCCCCGTGGGGCGAGGTGCAGAATTGTGAAACCCTCTGTCCGGGGGTGTTTCTGGTATCTACCGCCAGCCACGGCGGAACGATGGTGGCAAACGAGGTAGCCGCCGTTCTCTCCCCAGCGGCCAAAAAATGCGGCTTCAAGGACAAGGGCTATATCTGCTATGAGGAGGACGCACAGGAAAGCGTAGTGCTCCGGGAGCTGCTGGACAAAAAGCTGTGGAAAATCCCTGACCGCATTAAGGACAAAGGACAGTTTGAAGAAAAACTCAATCAGTCCATCCGGCAGTATCACCCCGAATACTGGCGGGCAAGGCAGAGCGGACGAGAGGCCGCCGAAGCTGCCCGCAGCACAGCCCCGGCCAAAGAGGCCGCAAGATAACCTCGGGTCATGCTGGCCCGAAGCAATAAAGGAGGTGTACCAAAATGGCCTATGTGCCAGTACCAAAAGACCTTTCCAAAATCAAGACAAAGCTGGCCTTCAATCTGACGAAGCGCCAGCTTGTTTGTTTTTCCAGCGCGGCGGCGGTGGGCCTCCCGGCCTACCTGTTTTCCCGTGGCAGTATCGGGAACAGTGCCGCCATGTTCCTGATGATCGGCCTCATGCTCCCGTTCTTCTTTCTGGCTATGTATGAGCGGGACGGTCTGCCGCTGGAAAAAGTGCTGAAAAACATCATCCGCACCCGGTTCCTCTATCCCCGGGTGCGGCCTTACAAAACCGAAAACTTCTATGCGCTGCTTAGCGCCAGAAAGGAGGCGCAGCCGATTGCGAAACAACAGAAGGGCCGGAAAGCCCGCAGGCAGAAAGCCTGAAAAGCAGGGCCTTACCGGCCTGTTCACGAAAGGAAAGAACATTCCCACCACCGCCCAGCAGACCCTCCCTTACCGGGAAATGTACCGGGACGGGGTGTGCCGGGTAGCGGACCGCTATTACACCAAAACCATTGAATACGAGGACATCAACTACCAGCTCGCACAGTCCGAAGATCAGGCGGCCATCTTTGACGGGTGGAGCGCCTGCCTCAACTACTTTGACAGCAGCCTTCCGTTCCAGCTTTCCTTCCTCAACCACCGGAGCCGCCCGGGCAGCCGGTACAGCGTGAACATCCCCATGCAGGACGATGATTACAACAGCGTCCGGTGTGAGTATGTGGAAATGCTGGAAAACCAGATCGCCAAAAGCAACAACGGCATTGTCCGCACAAAGCTCCTGACCTTCGGCGTGAACGTGGACGACCTTCCCACCGCCAGGGCAAGGCTGGAACGTGTAGAGGCGGACATTTGCGGGAACTTCAAAAAGCTGGGCGTCAAGTGCCGCTCCCTTTCGGGGCTGGAACGGCTGGAACTCCTTCACGGACAGCTCCACCCCGGCAGCGGCTCCCCCTTCCGGTTTTCATGGGATATGATCCCCAAAACCGGGCTTTCCACCAAAGACTTTATCGCCCCGGACAGTTTCGATTTTCGTTTCAGCCGACTGTTCCGGGTGGGGACGACTTGGGGCGCCGCCTCCTACTTGCAGATTTTGGCCTCGGAGCTCTCGGACAAGCTGCTGGCGGAGCTTTTGGAAATGGATGCGGAAATGACCATCACTCTCCATATCCAAACCGTCGATCAGGCCGCCGCCGTAAAATCTATCAAGGCCAAAGTCTCCGACATTGACAAGATGAAGGTGGAGGAACAAAAGAAGGCAGCTCGGTCAGGGTACGACATGGACATACTTCCACCCGACCTTGTAACGTACAGCAACGACGCAAAGACCCTTCTGGAAGATTTACAGAGCAGGAATGAAAGAATGTTCCTGCTGACCTTCCTTGTGGTAAACATGGCCCCGACCCGCCGGGAGCTGGACAATGACCTGTTCACGGTGTCGGGTATCGTCCAGAAATACAACTGCACCTTGAAGCGGCTGGACTTCCAGCAGGAGGACGGTTTTCTTTCCAGCCTTCCACTGGGCCATAACGGCATTGAGATCAAGCGCGGCATGACCACCAGCTCCACGGCCATTTTCGTTCCCTTTATGACGCAGGAGCTCCGCATGGATGGCGAAGCCGTTTATTACGGGCTCAACGCACTTTCCCATAACGTCATCATGGCAAACCGGAAAAAGCTCAAAAACCCCAACGGCCTGTTCCTCGGCGTGCCGGGCTCCGGCAAATCCTTTGCCGCAAAGCGGGAGCTTGTGAACGTGTTCCTTGCCACCCGTGACCGGATCATTGTGGTGGACCCGATGGGCGAATACTCGCCCCTTATCAAGCGGCTGGGCGGACAGGTCATCGAGATCGCCCCGGACAGCCCCCACCACATCAATCCGATGGACATTGACCTGAGCTTTGACGAGGAAAACCCGATGGCGCTGAAAGCCGACTTTATTCTGTCGCTGATGGAGCTGATCGTCGGCGGCAAGGACGGCTTGCAGCCGGTGGAGCGGACCGTCATTGACCGCTGTGTACGCCAGATGTACCGGGAACATTTGCAGGACCCGGAAACAAGCAAAATGCCGACCCTCCAAACCCTGTATGACCTGCTCTGTTCCCAGCCGGAGGGCGAGGCGGTACGGCTGGCAACTGCCCTTGAAATCTATGTGTCGGGTTCCCTTAACGTGTTCAACCATGAAACCAATGTGGACCTGAACCGCCGTCTGGTATGCCTTGACTTAAAAAAGCTGGGGGCCGGGCTTCGGACGATTGCCATGCTCATTATGCAGGACTTGGTAAACTCGCAGGTGTCCATGAATTTCCTCCGCGGTATCGCTACATGGTGCTACTTCGACGAGTTCCATGTGCTGCTCCGTGACCGGCTGACGGCAAGCTACTGTGTGGCGATCTGGAAAATGCTGCGAAAAAAAGGGTGCGTTCCCAGTGCTTTAACGCAGAACGTGAAGGATTTTCTGGCAAGCCCGGAGATTGAGAACATCTTTGAAAACTCGGACTTCCTTGTGCTGCTCTCGCAGGCGCAGGGGGACCGGCAGATTTTAGCCAAACAGCTTGGGATCAGCCCCCACCAGCTTTCCTATGTGACCCATACCAATTCCGGCGAAGGGCTGCTGTTCTTCGGGAACACCACCATCCCGTTTGTTGACCGCTTCCCGCAGAACACAGAGCTGTACGCCATTATGACCACCCGCCCGGAGGACAAAAAACAGGAAATGAACCGGGCATAACACACTTCGGGCCATGATAGCCCGAGGTTTGGAAAGGAGGGATACATCATCGGAAAGAAACCGGACAAACAGAATTTTCAAAGGCCGGGGCTGACGGAGGATACCGGGGGCAATCGCCCCGGACCGGCTGAACGGGAAGGGCCTTCCCCCGCACCGTCCCGACGCCTGCGGTTTGAGGACGAGGATACCGGACAGGACAGCCCTTCGGGCCATGATGGCCCGAAGTCCAAAAGCGACAAGTTTCAAGAGGACAGCCGCAAAAGCCGTCCCTCTGACCGCATGAGGCAGGAGGATGAAGCGGGCGGGCCGCAGGATACCGGCAAGGCACAGGAGCCGGAGGGCTCCGCCGAGAGGGCCGGGAGCAAAAAGGACAAGTACCAGAAAGCACAGGCAAAAGCGGAACACGCCGGGGAAAAGCTGGGAAAGGCCCGGGAGAAACTGGACAAGACCGAGGCAAAACGGGCAGCGAAGAAGCCGCCGGGGCTTGCAAAAAAAGCTGTCCGGGGAGCCCGTACAGAAGCATGGTTCTATGTCCACAACAAGATCCACGAAGTTGAGCATGAAAATGTGGGTGTGGAAGGAGCCCATAAATCCGAGCTGGCCGCAGAGGCCGGAGCCCGGAAACTGACCCGGTATGCCAAACGCCGCTGGCAGGAACACCCGGCCCGGAAGGTGGCAAAGTGGGAACGGAAGGACATAAAAGCCCGGGCCAATGTGGATTTTCAGAAGATGGCCTCCGAGCACCCGGAGCTTACCAGCAATCCGCTTTCCCGTGTGCAGCAGAAATGGAAACTGAAACGCCGGTATTCCAAAGAGGCAAAGGCGGCTGCAAAACAGGGTACAAAGGCCGCAAAGAAAACCGCTGCCGCTTCGGGAACTGCGACCCGTCGGGCGGCGCAGTTTGTGACCCGTCATCCCGTGGCGGTGCTGGTCCTGCTCCTGCTGTTGCTGCTCTGTTTTCTTGTGTCGGCGGTAAGCTCCATCTTCCCCACGCTTGGCAGCGGCCTTGCCAATGCGTTATCCGGCACCTCCTACGCCTCGGAGGATACGGACCTGCTGGGGGTGGACGAGGACTACACAGCGTTGGAAAACGAGCTGGCGCAGACGGTGGCAAACATCGAAAGCACCCATCCCGGCTATGACGAGTACCGCTATTCCGTGGACGAGATCGGCCATAACCCCTATGAGCTGGCGTCCTATCTCTCGGCAAAGTACCATGTCTATTTCCGGGAACAGGTGCAGGACGAACTGCGAGAAATCTTTGAGGCACAGTATGAGCTGACCTTGACGGAGGAAGTCGAGATACGCTACCGCACCGAAACCAGCACCGACCCGGAGACAGGGGAAACCACCACCGAGGAAGTCCCCTATGAGTATTACATTCTCAATGTGACCCTCACAAACAAAACGCTGCCCGCCGTGATCCTGCCGAGGCTTGACGAACAGCAGCGGGAAATCTACACCGTTATGCAGCAGCTCAAAGGCAACAAGCCCTATCTGTGGGAAGGGATTTACAACGGCGGCGAAGATACCGGCCCCAGCTATGAGATACCCGGCGAGGCGCTGGATGACCCGGCTTTTGCGGCACTCATGGAAGAAGCCACAAAGTACATCGGCTGGCCCTATGTGTGGGGCGGCTCCAGCCCCTCCACCTCCTTTGACTGTTCGGGCTTTGTCTGCTGGGTGTACACGGCCAGCGGCGTCCACAACCTGCCCCGTACCACGGCGCAGGGCATTTACAACCAGTGTGCTATCATTTCTCCCTCTGAGGCAAAGCCCGGCGACATTATCTTTTTCACGGGAACCTATGACAGCCCCGGCCCTGTGTCCCATGTGGGGATTTATGTGGGCGACGGGATGATGCTCCATTGTGGTTCGCCCATCCAATACGCAAACATCAATTCAAGCTACTGGCAGACACATTTCTATGCCTTCGGGCGTTTGTGAGCCAGAGGAAAGGAGTCCTTGCATGAACAAGATCGACAAGCTCGATAAGGAACTGGAAAAAGCCCGGGAGAAGGCCGCCGAATGGCAGGCCAAAATCCGGGAGCTGGAAAAGCAGAAACAGGAGGAAGAAAACAGCCAGATCGTGCAGGCGGTGCGCTCCCTCAAACTGACGCCCGCCCAGCTTATGGCTTTTCTGAATGACCCCAAAAACAGCCTTACCGCTTCGGGCCATACTGACCCGAAGCCGGAGGCACCCGAAAAGGAGGACACGGCCCATGAAGAAAACTAAATTTCGCAGGCTGGCGGCGATGGCTGCCAGCCTTTTGTGTTGCCTGATCTTTACAGTCCCGGCTTATGCACAGAGCAGCGAGCCGCAGCCGGAGACAGTTCCCTCCCCGGCAGAAACCGAAGCAGAGCCGGAAACCCAGAACCCCTTTACCACGGACGGGACGGGAACCGTGGTGGACAACGCCACCGACGAGGATGGAAAGGAGTTCTACACCATCACCACAGCAGACGAGAGCGTGTTTTATCTGGTGATCGACAAACAGAAAACCAGCGAGAACGTCTATTTCCTCAATACCGTTACCACAGACGACCTTCTGCCTCTTGCCGAACAGGGTAAGGAACCGCCCAAAGAAGTGACCCCTGAGCCAGAGCCAAAGCCCACCGAACCGGTGGAGGAAGTACCGGAACCCGAGCCGGAGAAAAAGGACAGCCCCCTTCTCTCTCTGCTCCTGATCGGTGCGGTGGTGCTGGCCGGCGGTGGGATTGGTTACTATTTCAAGATTTACAAGCCGAAGCATGAGGCCCCGGATTTGGAGGATGATTACTGCGAATATGAGGACGGGGAGCTGGAGGAGATCGCAGAGGAACCCGAGGACGAAGATACCCCGCCGTGGGAGGAAGATACGGAGGAATGAGAATGAATTTTACAAGCAGCCCTTTTGAACGAATGATGAAGGAAGTACCGCACCCCGGCTGGGACAATGACGACCCTTGTAAGGGATGCCGTTACTACAAGGAGTGCAAAGGAAAGAAAAAACAGTGCCGGAAGAAGTTCCGGGCGCTGATCGTGGAGCCCCGCCCTTCGGGCCATCGTGGCCCGAAGTCTTAAATGGACGCCCGGGAGCTGACCCGTGACGAGAAGAAAAAAATCCGTTCTCTGGTCACGGGGATGTGCGCCAACTATGACCAGGAAAGCGGCCTGTGCCTTCCTCTTGACTGTGCCTGCTATATGCTGCACAAGTGCTGGACAGGGGCGTACTGCCGTTATTTCCGTGAGGCTGTCCTGCCTCTTAACCCGGAGCTTCAAGCGTCGCTGACAACGGAAGGTATCTCCCCGGAGCTGCGGGCCTGTGCGGTCTGCGGAAAGGCGTTCTTGCCCGAGGGGCGTCAAGCCTACTGTTCCGACGCCTGCAAGGCCGAAGGGAACCGCCGAAAAAGCCGGGAACGCATGAGGAAAATGCGGGAGAAAAGGCCGGGCGGCTGTTACGATTTGCCGCCTCCAAAGGCTTGACATTCCGGGCTTTTTTGAGGGTGTTTCCGGGGTGGGAATATCTTATTACATTCCTCCCCGGTCTGCCCTCTTATTTCGTAACATCCAGCACTTCGGGTCATGTTGGCCCGAGGCACAGAAAGGAGGGATCTCTTGGAGACAGTACAAGGATATGTGATTTTGAAAGCTGCCACCTTTGAAACCGGACACGGCTTTGCGCTTGGGCATAATCCGGGAGCGCCGAGCCCCTTTGTGACCTGGCAGTTTACCGAGGGGGAAAACGGCCATTGGGATTACTACTGGGGCCGCTATGGAACCAGTCAGGCGTGGGCGCAGCGGGACTTTGACCGCCGGGTGGACGACTATCAGCAGCTTTACCATGCGGCGGTCAAGCATACCGAGCTGGGACCGGAGGGCGTTTACCGCTATTATTCCACCCAGCGGCCCGTGGACATAGGAACTTACCCGAAGCCGCCGGATAACCAGCCTCTTTCCATCGTCAACTACGATGATGACAGGCGGCGTCCTGTGGCAGACGGCAGGCTGATGGCATGGGGCGAACTGACCTACGCAAAGCCGCTGACCGAAAAGCAGATGGAGGATTATGAGCTGAAACCAGCACCGGGCAATCCTGACCGGGTGCGCCCATCCATTACTGCCCTGCTCAAAGATGAAACCAGAGGGCAGGAACCCCCGAAGGAGCCCGGCCAGAAGCGGAGCCATAAAAACCATGAGGAACGATAAAGGAGGATCGCCATGCACGAAAAAGACAACTATCTGAAAACCGCCGAGCTCTCCACAGAGCAGAACTGCAACATGATCGACGGCGTACCCAACAACACGCCCATCCCGCCCACGCCCCCGGAGTTGGACGCAAAACCGCTGGATAAGGTAAAGGAGCCCAAAGAACGCCGGAAAGGCCGGGAGCTGGAACGCTGATGGAGAACCGCAAGCGGAATGTCCATCTGCACGTCATGGTAACACCGGACGAGCTGGCGGCCATCCATGAGCGGATGGCCGAGGCGGGCATTTCCAACGCCGGGGCTTATGTACGGAAAATGGCTCTGAACGGGTATATCCTGCACATCGACCTTGCGCCCGTAAAAGAGCTGATCTCTCTGCAACGGCGCTGTTCCAACAATCTCAATCAGGTCGCCGTACACGCACACACCCATGGCGTGTACCCGGAGGAAATCGACGGATTGAAGCGGGACTATGAAAAGCTGTGGGGCGAGGTGTCAAAGGTGCTGCGGGAGCTCTCCGAGCTGGTGGCAAAGTAAGACGAGGGCGGCAGGCTTCCGTTGTGGGGCTTGCCGCCCTCGTCTTTTTATTCTCACTGTATTGTATGATAGAAAAATTTACCGCAATATGGTAAAATGAAAATATCTATCGAAAGTTGGTGAGATTTGATGAGTGAATATTTAAATGAGGATATATGCCAGTTTAGTAATGATGCTTCTGCATCTTCTTTTGGTTGGAATTTTCAAGCAAATGCAGGCATTTTTCTTTTTTTAAAGTATATGCCAGATGCAGCAGATATTAAAATTGAATCCATATCTCAAGATATTGAAATTACTTTGATTGATGAACGAAAGGTTTTTGCACAGGCGAAATCTGCACAAGATAGCACAACCATCAAAGACCAAAAGGAAAAATTTAAAGATGCCATAATATCGTTAGCACGTAATCCGTATAAAGACAACCAATTGGTGTACATTTCTAATATACCTGATACATTTAAGTCTGTCTCTTATACACATCTGACGCTGCCGACGAATAGCCTTGTGTAG
>OWIK01000565.1_pt1 | contig 11989 bp, 3 predicted proteins | sample 1732691 | NCBI WGS metagenome assembly OWIK01 (sample SAMN05065743, study PRJEB22554) | human gut metagenome | biome: ENVO:2100002; feature: ENVO:00000062; material: ENVO:00002003 | host: Homo sapiens | place: USA | reverse complement strand
GAAAGCAGATTGGCAAGACCACCTATATCGTCCGTGTCCATTTCAGCGAGACCGCCAAGGAGACGATGGAGGACAAAATCAAGCGTCTGCTCCGTGAGGAAGTCCGCAAAATGTGACTTCTTTGTGAAAGTGATTAAAAAGTCCTTGACTTTTCGCCTCTGGAAAGACAGCAAAATCTATTCTGATTAGCTGTGGTGCAAGGTTGGCACCATTTGACATCAAGGAGCTGCGTGACCTGACTGCTTATGATGAACTGGAGCTTGATACATTGGGTGAGAAAAAGACAGCACTGTTTGTCATTATCTCCGATACCGATGCGACATTCAATTTCATTGTAAGTATCATGTATTCGCAGTTATTCAATCTGCTTTGTGACAAGGCAGATGATGTATATAACGGAAGACTGCCGATTCACGTCCGGTGCTTACTGGACGAGTTTGCAAACATCGGGCAGATTCCACAGTTTGAGAAGCTGATAGCGACCATAAGGTCGAGAGAAATATCAGCTTCTATTATTTTGCAGTCAAAGTCACAGCTCAAGGCTCTGTACCGGGACAACGCTTCCACGATTGAAGGAAACTGCGACACTACCCTGTTTCTGGGAGGAAAAGAGAAAGATACTCTGAAAGACTTGGCAGAAATCCTTGGAAAAGAAACAATTGACCTTTATAATACCTCGGATACGAGAGGTACGAGCCAGTCCTACGGTCTGAATTATCAAAAGACCGGAAAGGATTTACCAATCAGGCGAGAAGATATATCAATGTGCTTCGAGAAAAAGAAAAGGAAGCACAGCAAAAGATCACGATTGATGGATATGAGAGTGTTCTGGTTGATGAGTGGGGCAGTGAAAAAGAGAAATATCTGCTTGGAAATGACATTGAGGACAGCAGTTTTTATTATGCACAGGTCAATGGGAAAACCTTTGAATACGACCATAAGCCGGAGCGGGGCGAAGTAGAGGACGATTATATCAATGCCATTGCAGAGGAAGATATTGACAGGCACGAAGCAGAAGTGTTTTCACGCTTTGACGGGACGGATGGTATCGCTGAGCCGGATGAAACTGAGCCACAACAAGAATTTTCACAAGAGGAATCGCAGAAATTATCCTGGCATGTGGTACATGATGCTGATGATGAATATGGGAATCCGACACAGTGGAGTGCCACCTTATCAGAGGGAGTATTTCTTTGGATTGATAAGGAAGCGGACAGATATGCTATTTATGATACGGCAGACACTACCCGTCCGGCATTGGAGACATTTTTGACTTTGCAGGAAGCAATGGACTGGGGCAATGAGCTTGCAGAAAGTGGCAGGGAAGCAGAGAGGGAGTTCTCTGATGAAAGGAAACAGACCGAAGATAAACTGGACAACATAGACACGAAGGTTGCCCGTGAGCGTCTGGAGAATGGAGAAGCAGACCGGCAGACAGAGGAAATGCTGTCACAGGTGCTTACCGGAGACTGGGAGCCGCTTACACCTTCGGCAGAGGAGAATAAGATTGTACAGGAAAGATCTGTGGCTGCACCGGATAAAAGCAACGCTGTCAATTTCCATATCAGCGATGATCGTTTGGGTGAAGGCTCTCCAAAAGAAAAATTCCAGACAAATATTGCAGCAATCAAGCTGTTGGAGCAGATTGAGGGCGAAAACAGATATGCTACACCGGAAGAACAGCAGATTTTATCCCAGTATGTCGGCTGGGGCGGTCTTGCCGATGCGTTTGACGAGAGCAAATCAAACTGGTCAGCAGAATATCACCAGTTAAAGGAACTGCTATCGCCGGAGGAGTACCGCATGGCAAGGGAGAGTACCTTGAATGCCCATTATACAAGTCCGGTCATTATCCGCCAGATGTACGAAACATTGGAGAAAATGGGATTTTCCAAAGGAAATATACTGGAGCCTTCCATGGACATCGGCAACTTTTTTGGTATGATGCCGGATTCCATGAAAGAGAGCAGGCTTTACGGAGTAGAGCTGGACAGCATTACCGGACGCATTGCAAGGCAGCTTTATCCGCAGGCAGATATGCAGATCAAAGGCTTTGAAAAGACTGATTATCCGAATGATTTCTTTGATGTGGCAATCGGAAATGTGCCTTTTGGTCAGTATAAGGTGGCAGATAAGCAGTATGATAAAAATAATTTCCTGATACACGATTATTTCTTTGCAAAGACGTTGGATAAAGTGCGTCCCGGTGGTGTGGTTGCTTTTATCACAAGCAAGGGAACCATGGACAAGGCAAGTCCGGAAGTCAGAAGATATCTTGCACAAAGAGCAGACCTGCTTGGTGCAGTCAGACTTCCGAACACCGCATTTAAGGCAAATGCAGGAACCGAGGTCACTTCGGATATTTTATTTTTCCAGAAGCGTGACCGCATGGTGGAGCGTGAGCCGGACTGGGTACATCTGGGAGAGGATGCAGATGGCATTGCAATGAACGCTTACTTTGCAGAGCGCCCGGAGCAGATCGTAGGAAAGATGGAAATGGTATCCGGTCCTTATGGCATGGAAAGCACCTGCAGGGCAGATGACAGCAGACCTTTTGCGGAGCAGTTAGCAAAAGCACTTGAAAATATTACAGGACAGATTGATACGATTGATCTGGATGAGGAGCTTGCGGATGACATGAGCAGGCAGAGTATTCCGGCTGATCCGTCCGTTAAGAATTTCAGCTATACCGTAGTCGATAACGAGGTATATTACCGTGAAAACTCTGTGATGAAGCCTGTGGAAGTATCGGACACCGCAAAAGAGCGTATCAAGGGCATGGTGGCAATCCGTAACTGTACACAGGAGCTGATTGATATGCAGCTTGAGGAATATTCAGATGCGGCAATCAAGGAAAAGCAGGCAGAGCTTAACAGCCTGTATGATAATTTTTCTAAGAAATATGGTCTGATCAATTCACAGACGAATAAGAGAGCCTTTAATCAGGACAGCAGTTATTGCCTGTTGTGTTCTTTGGAAAAACTTGATGATGAGGGCAATTTCAAAGGCAAGGCGGATATGTTCACGAAGCGTACCATTAAAAGGGCAGAGGTTGTCACAAGTGTGGATACCGCAAGTGAAGCGCTGGCAGTATCTTTAGCAGAGAAAGCCAAAATCGACCTTGATTATATGGGAGAGCTTACCGGAAAAGATAAAGATACACTTACTGAGGAGCTTCGTGGTGTCATTTTTCAGAACCCGCTTACCGATGTCTGGGAGACAGCAGACCAGTATCTAAGTGGCAATGTGCGTGAGAAACTTGCCATAGCAGCCACTTATGCGGAAAATCATCCGGAATATGCCACAAATGTACAGGCTCTTACGCAGATACAGCCGAGGGAGCTGGACGCATCGGAGATTGAGGTGCATATCGGTGCCACATGGATTGATCCAAAGTATATCAATGATTTTATGCGTGATATTTTCCAGACACCGGAACATTTATTCCGCAGGGATACGATAGGTGTGCAGTTTTCGGGTGTAACCGGAGAGTGGAATGTAAAGGGTAAAAATGCGGACTATGGCAATACGCTTGTCAACATGACATACGGTACAAGCCGGGTAAATGCCTATAAGATACTGGAAGATTCCCTGAACCTCAAAGATACGAGAGTATATGACACGATTGAGGAGGATGGAAAGGAAAAGAGAGTCCTCAATAAAAAGGAAACCATGATTGCAAGCCAGAAGCAGGAAGCAATAAGGGAGGCATTTAAGGACTGGGTATTCCGTGATCCGGAACGCAGGCAGACACTTGTGGCAAAATATAATGAGCTTTTCAATTCCACCAGACCAAGAGAATATGACGGTTCGCATCTGAAATTTCCAGGCATGACACCGGATATTGAATTAAAGCCGCATCAGAAAAATGCGGTTGCCCATGTACTGTATGGAGATAATACCCTGCTTGCGCACTGCGTCGGTGCCGGAAAAACCTTTGAAATGACAGCGGCGGCAATGGAAAGCAAGCGTCTGGGACTATGCCAGAAGTCATTATTTGTAGTGCCGAACCACCTGACTGAACAATGGGCAAGTGATTTCCTTCGGTTATATCCCGGAGCAAATATCCTTGCGGCAACGAAAAAGGATTTTGAACCTGCCAACCGTAAGAAATTCTGTTCCCGTATTGCCACAGGCGATTATGATGCCGTTATCATCGGGCACAGTCAGTTTGAAAAAATCCCGTTATCACAGGAAAGACAGGCAGCTACAATCGAAAAACAGATTAATGAGATTGAGCTTGCTATTGATCAGGCAAAAAGAGACAACGGGGAGCGTTATACCATTAAGCAGATGGAAAAATCGAGGAAAGCATTGCAGGTGCGGCTTGACAAGTTAAATGACCAGAGCCGTAAGGATAATGTCGTGACTTTTGAGCAGTTGGGTGTAGACAGGCTGTTTGTGGATGAGAGCCACAATTACAAGAACCTGTTCCTTTATACGAAAATGAGGAATGTAGCTGGTATTGCACAGACAGAAGCGCAGAAGTCCTCCGATATGTTTGCCAAGTGCCAGTATCTTGATGAGATTACAGGCGGCAAGGGTGTGACCTTTGCGACTGGAACACCGATTTCCAACAGCATGACGGAGCTTTATACGAATATGCGTTATCTTCAGTATGGAACGCTCCAAAAGCTGGGACTGGGACATTTTGACGCATGGGCGGCTTCTTTTGGAGAAACACAGACAGCCATAGAGCTTGCACCGGAAGGAACCGGATACCGGGCAAAGACAAGATTTGCGAAGTTTTTCAATCTGCCGGAGCTGATTGCACTTTTCAAGGAGAGTGCGGACATTCAGACACCGGATATGTTAAAACTTCCTGTGCCGGAAGCAGAATATGAAAATGTGGTTCTAAAGCCGAGCGAGTTCCAGAAAGACATGGTAGCGTCCCTAGCGGAACGTGCCGAAGCAGTCCGGGACAGGCAGGTACAGCCTTACGAGGACAACATGCTAAAGATTACCAATGACGGAAGAAAGCTGGCGCTTGATCAGAGATTACTCAATGATATGCTGCCGGATGAGGAAAATTCCAAAGCGGCAACCTGTGTGGAGAAAGCCTATGAGATATGGGAGAACACCAAAGAGCAGAAGTCGGCACAGTTGATTTTCTGTGATTTATCGACACCGAAGGGCGATGGCACTTTCAATGTGTATGAGGATATAAAAAATAAGCTCATGGAAAAAGGAGTGCCGGAGAATGAGATAGCATTTATCCATGATGCCAATACAGAACTTAGAAAAGCGGAGCTGTTTGCAAAAGTAAGAAGCGGACAGGTTCGTTTTTTATTAGGTTCCACAGCAAAAATGGGAGCCGGTACGAATGTGCAGGACAGACTGATTGCACTGCATCATTTGGATGTGCCTTGGCGTCCTTCTGACATTGAACAGCAGGAGGGAAGAATCTTACGACAGGGCAACCAGAATGATAAGGTCAAGATATTTCGTTATGTTACGGAAGGTACGTTTGACAGTTACTCGTGGCAGCTCATAGAGAATAAGCAGAAATTCATCGGACAGATTATGACCAGTAAATCCCCGGTACGAAGCTGTGAGGATGTGGACGAAGCGGCACTTTCCTATGCAGAGGTCAAGGCACTTGCCACAGGCAATCCCTATATAAAAGAAAAGATGGATCTCGATATTCAGGTATCAAAGCTGAAACTGATGAAGGCAAACCATACCAGTCAGAAGTACAGGCTGGAGGATAACATCACACAGCATTATCCGCACCAGATCGCTGTTTTCAAGGAGCGTATCGAAGGTTTTTCCGCTGACATGGAAAAATATGCGAAAAATAAGCCGGAGGATAAGGAGCAGTTCTTTATGCAGGTGGGTGGAAAGCCATACACTGAAAAAAAGGAAGCCGGTACTGCGATCATAGCCATGTGTAAGGAAATCAAAGGCATCAATGCCAGTGCGGATGTGGGTGAATATCTTGGATTTAAGCTGAATGTAACCTTTGATTCTTTTAACAATAAGTTTGTGATGAATGTCAAAGGTGCCATGAGCCACCCGATGGAAGTAGGTTCTGATCCGCTTGGAAATATCACAAGAATCAACAATGTACTGGAAGCCATGCCAATACAGCTTGAGGAAGCACAGACAAAGTTATCCAATGTGGAACATCAGCTTGAAACAGCGAAAGCAGAAGTAGACAAGCCATTTCCACAGGAAGCGGAGCTTTCCGAGAAACTGGAACGTCTTGCAGAACTTAATGCCTTGCTTAACATGGATGAAAAGGGCGATGATGCGATTGGCATGGACGATGATGCTGCAGAACCGGAAAAACAACAGGAAATTGTGAAAACAGTGGATAACAAAAGGGACGAGGTCGCAGATATGCCAGCAAAGCAGAGTAATCTTGGGAAAACGGCTATGGGTGGTAAGCTGTCAGACCGACCGGCAGAACGGACTTCATTGCAAGAAAAACTCGCAGCAATGAAGGCAAGGGTGTCCGGGACACCTGCAGGAAGGGATGCAGTGGATAAGACAAAGAAAAAAGAAGAAATTTTATAGGAAAATCTATTTTATTCCTAAGTTTATTCCCAACCTGTCAGCATTATTTGGGTTGGGAATATTAAAAAGTGTTATAGCAGTTTATGTAAGGGCAGTCTGTAGTGGCTGCCTTTTATCGTACAAGATGGAGGTCGTTTATGGCAGACAACAATACAGAAAAACAGCGTGTGCAGGAGCTTACGGACAAACTGGAGCAGGGATTGCAGGACTTATTCAACAGCGATAGTTACCGCAATTATCTTAGTACCATGTCAAAATTTCATAATTACAGTTTTAACAACACGCTCTTAATTGCGATGCAAAAGCCTGACGCTACGTTAGTGGCCGGATACAAGGCTTGGCAGAAGAATTTTGAGCGTCATGTAAATAAAGGGGAAAAAGCAATCCGTATCCTTGCACCTGCACCATATAAAATCAAAGAGGAGAGAGATAAGATTGATCCGGTTACGCAGGAAATTTTGCTTGATAAGGACGGAAACCCAAAGAAAGAGGAAGTTGAGATAACAATTCCGGCATTCCGGGCAGTATCCGTTTTTGATGTGGCACAGACAGATGGAAAGCCGATACCGGAACTTGCGGCAAAGGAGCTTCTTTCAGATGTGGAAGGGTATCAGGATATGATTCGTGCAGTAGAAGCCATTTCACCAGTACCGATTGAACTGGAGGAGATAGCCGGAGATTCCAAAGGCTATTATGACAGGGATTCAAAGCGGATTGCGGTACAGGAAAACATGAGCGAGAGCCAGACATTAAAGACCATGATCCATGAGGTGGCTCACTCCAAGCTGCACAGCAAGGAAGTGGAGCAGGATGAGCAGATGCGAAATGACCGCAATACTAAAGAGGTGGAAGCGGAGAGTGTGGCGTACACCGTTTGTCAGCATTTTGGTATAGATACCTCTGATTATTCTTTTGGGTATATTGCAGGATGGAGCAGCGGAAGAGATACCAAAGAACTTAGATCTTCCATGGATACGATACGGAAAACAGCATCGGAACTGATTACCGGGATAGAGGAACAATTACAGGAATTGCAAAGGGACAGGGAAGTATCACAGGAACAGGCAAAGGAAAGTATTCTTCTGATACAGAATACCGATCTTTCAGAGTTCAGCCTGCTTGATGTATATGGCATGGACAGACTGGAACTGATGCAGGCATTGTCAGAAATGACAGACGATGACAAGCTGAGCATACAGGCGTATTTGGAAAGCAGGGGTGCATGGACAACGGAAATCGGCAATCAAGATTCCAGAGAGTACGGAGAGTATCATCTGGATGTGCGTTATAACACGGATACAGGTGAGCTGATTGATATGAAGGAGAGAAAGGCAGTCTATGATAAGGCAATGGAGCCAATCAATGCCGATGATGTGGTTGTAAAGTTCGCTTCCGCTTTTGAAAGCGAATGGGAGGTCTTGAAAATCACAAATATGACGAGGAATGATGTCGAAAAAATGCTCAACGATATGGCTTCTCTTGATGAAAAAGAATGGGATGGTAATTACCTTTCATATATGGAAAAGCAGGGAGCGGAAATCACGTTACTTGCGTCCAATAGTAAGGGATTAAATGGAAATCTGCCGGACTTTTGGGATTATGAATACGATTTTGATGCAGGGCTTTCGGATGTGGAGGAACTGTCTGCCATGCAACAGGCAGAGCATATCATTAACCGGTTGGAGCATGGACAGCCAGCCTTTTCTGATGATGAAAGAAATCTGATTGTAAATTATGCTTACAAGCTGGGTAATGTGGAGAAAACAAGGGAGCTTGCAGAACATATCTATGCACAGGAAGTGGATGGAAATCAGGATGTTGCATTAGCAATGATTGATGCACAGGCAGAAATCGACGCACTTCCGGATAGCATGATCAGTATATCCGAAATGCAGGAATATGGTTATACATGGAATGAAATGCTTCCGTTGACGCAGGAGAGAGCATTGGAACTGTTCGACGATGACTTGCCTGTGTATCTTCTGCATATGGACGGTTCAGAGACTACCATATCCGACAGAAAACAGATTGTGGAACATGACGGGATGTGCGGTATTGAAAAAGGGGACTGGCTGAATGAACGAAAGCTCCAGATGATGCAGGAAGAACTTGCAGAGAGTGATTCCAACAGGGAAGCACAGCTTTTGTATGGAAATACTGACAAATATGGCATTTATCAGTTAAAGGATAATCCGGAACTGGATAAGTTTCGTTTTGAAGGAACGGAAAGCTTGAAGCGTATGGGAATAACCAAGGATAATTTTGATGCAGTATTGCCGGAAAATTATAAGCTCGTGTATATGGGAGAATTGGCAGAATTGCACGGACAGACACAATCGGAAACATTGGAAGCAATCTATACAAAGTTCAATATTGACCACCCTGCAGATTATAAGGCTCATTCGCTTTCAGTCAGCGACATTGTAGTATTGCATGAGGACGGCGAGAACAGCGCACACTTTGTTGATTCTTTTGGATTTACGGAACTTCCGAAGTTTATGCTGACATTGGAGGGCAAAGAGAACGAAATACAGACAGCGCTTGCGGTACATATCGCAGATCGCTATATCCTTATGCACGAATGTGATGAAGGATATGATTATTCCATTCTGGATGAACAGTATCATTTACTGGATGGTGGTGTCTATGATAATCCGGATATTACCATTCAGCGTGCAATGGATATGGTGATTGCAGACCTGAAAGAACCACGCTTTTCAGCGGTTACAGAGCAGTATTATCGTGATGAATTTTTGCAGGGCGAGGTGTATGCAGGTTCCGAAGCGGAGATTGTTGATTTTGAGGAACTATCTGAAAAAGCAGAGGAAGTGGAACAGGCAGACTTGGAAGCAAAGCAGGCAGAATTTAGAGAGAACAATCCGGATGTGGTTGCAGATTTTCGGGCAAAGACAGAGGAATTGTTTCATAGTCTGGACGGACAGAGTGCAGATGACATAGAAAAGATGGTATATGCCTATGTGCAGTCACAGATAGATGAGTACGGTCTGGATGCAGAGATTGTGGATGTGGTTGTAGCCGGGAGCCGTTGCAGAGGTATCGAAAAGGAAAATTCTGATCTGGATGTGGTTGTGGAATACATCGGTTCCACCAGAGAAGATGATCTTTTTAATCTGCTTCATGAGGATAGTATTTACATCGCAGGTATTCAGGTAGATATTAACCCGATTACAGAGGGAAAAACGGGAACGCTGGAGACATATCTGCCGGAGGTAGAAACCTATCTGCAGGAGAAGGCACAGCAGGAGCAGATCAATAATCAGCTTGTCACACAGGGCAGAGAAGTTGTGCAGGAACAAAACGCACTTGCATCAGAAGAAAAAGTGCTGTCTGAACTGGAAAAAGAACCTATGGTTGAGCCGGAGACAGTCCATATCACATTTACGGTTGCGGAGTGTGGAGAATTTCATAATATGGGTGAATACCATGAGGGCATTGAAACGATAGAGGAAGCAATGAAACTTTATAATGCTATTGATCCGTCCCGTATGCATGGGATTCCTTCGATTGGTGTCAATATGCACATTGAGGGGACAGAAGAATGGGAAGATGAGCAGGTAGACATTGTAAGCGGCAAGTGCATTGCTGTTGATTTCCTGAATTATACACCGGAGCTTCGGGATACTCCCACAGTGCAGAATGCCCTTCAAAAGCTGATAGCAGCATATCCGGATAAAGAGGTCAATGACCGGGAAACAAAGGAAGCGAAGATACAGACACTTGCGGCAGAGCTTGACCAGTTATCTCAGGACATTGATCCGTATGGTTATGCCGACACCGTATCAGATAGAGAAGCACAGGTACTTATGATTGCAGATGATATAAGAAATGGCAACATTGAACCGCTTCAGGATTTCTTGCAGACTGCCATAGAGGAAGGGACGGACGAGGACAGCGAAAGACATGCAAAAGAACTGCTTGCAAAGCTGGCTGAGTATAAACCGCTTGCCAAGATAGAGGAGCTGGAGGAGCAGAATTATAACATGATTGATGACAGGCTTAATAATGGTGTGGAGAAATTCAATCGTGAGGAAGAAAAGAAAGAACAGCAGGAAAAACCGCAGGCACGTTCTTCCCTAAAAGAGCGGCTTGCAGCCAAACAGAAGGAAGTGGCGCAAGGAAAGAATAAAGATGCCAAGGAACAGAATAAGACTAAAAAAACGAACAGGGAGGAAATATAGGAATATGAATAATCCATTTACGGTAGAAGAAACGAATTTGATATGTATTTTCCAGAGTGACAGCAGGACAAAGGTTATAGAGGACATTCATAAGGCTATGAAGCATATCGACGATGATGAGCTTTTAGAATTGTCGGTGCGTGTGGCAGGAAAACTGGAAAGCATAGGTGATGAAGAATATGCCGGATTAGTGTTGGAAGCGGCAGAATAAAAATATGGTAGTCATTAGGTGTCTCCCTTTTGACTACCGTTTTTTATTAAAAATTAAAGAGGAGCCGGATCACTCCGACTCCTCCAAGTATGTGTCCGCAAACACATACCCCAATTGCTATCTATAATATACTATAGGCAGGTAAAATATGCAAGCATTATATGGAATTTTTTAAGATGTTTAAGCGAGAGAACAAATCAGGATGAATCGTAATAGCTGAAACATTCGGGTTTACAGAAGATTCGTATTCTCTTGTAATCTTTTCAAATTCACGGATGAATGATTTGATTTCTGTTTTAGAGACTTTCAGTAATTTTAAGTAGTAACAGATAAGGATAATGTAATCGCCGATAGTCTTGAAATTTATGTACGGCATCCCCATTTCTAAAATCAGGCATTGTTTCATTGGTCTTGAAGGGTCCATTTTTTTGAAACGGGTATCATATACAACATCGTTGTGAGCAATGGCATTTCTTAAATCTTTTAAGGCATATACATATTTATAAAGTAATTCCCGGTAAGTATCACTTGATAGATTGATGCCGATGGTACGAGATACTTTTTCACGCATATCAATAGTCAGGCATGAAAGCAAATATCCAAAATCGCCCATAGTGAGAATTTCAAATATTGCCCATAAGGGAACTTCATTGTAATTGACATTATTATAAAAATGAGTGATTTTCGGATTCTCTTTTCTGTATGCAGCAGCAATGGCATTTTGTATGGAGCCTTGAAGATTCAGTTTGTTGTTCTGGTATTTCTTCTTTATATCCTCACGAGTTCCGGCAGGAGCATTCTTGTAGCTGCTGATTGCCTTATCGTACATATCATAGATACTGCTGGAATCAATTTCTGACATAATGGTGTTCAACGCAATATTTTTAAGTGCAGTTTCTATAAACATCATTTTTCCATATAAAAGAGATTTTAATTTTGTGTCATATTGTATGGTTGCGTTAATCTCATTATATGAAGTGAATGGAAGTCTGTTAGAGGAAGATACGGGAGTATCCCAAAGTTTGTGTAAACCTCCAAACTGATGTAAGATATAATTACT
>OWIK01000559.1_pt1 | contig 12150 bp, 10 predicted proteins | sample 1732691 | NCBI WGS metagenome assembly OWIK01 (sample SAMN05065743, study PRJEB22554) | human gut metagenome | biome: ENVO:2100002; feature: ENVO:00000062; material: ENVO:00002003 | host: Homo sapiens | place: USA | reverse complement strand
ATCTACACAAGGCTATTCGTCGGCAGCGTCAGATGTGTATAAGAGACAGAATCACGTCCGCGCCAAAGCGGCTGCGCAGCACGTTATCCAGGCGGGCCAGTTTCCCGGCAATAATGGTAGCGAGCGTCTCTTTCGACAGCGGTAGGTAAGGCACCACTTCCATGCGCGCCAGCAGAGCAGGTTTAAAGAAGTCCGCCAGCACCGGATAGAGGGCTTCCTGCATGGTTTCCGGGTCATCGGCGTGTTCGACAATCACCTGGTAGCCAAGGTTGGAGGTCAGGAAGAAAACGATATTTTTACAGTCAATCAGGCGGCCTTCACCGTCTGCCATCTCGCCCTTGTCAAACGCCTGGTAGAACAGGTTGAGTACATCCGGGTGCGCTTTTTCTACTTCATCGAGCAGCACCACCGAGTACGGTTTCTGGCGAATCGCTTCGGTCAGTACGCCGCCTTCACCGTAGCCGACATAACCCGGAGGAGAGCCAATCAGCCGCGAAACGGTGTGTTTCTCCTGGAACTCAGACATATTGATGGTGGTCAGGTATTGACGTCCGCCATAGAGCAGTTCCGCCAGTTGCAGGACGGTTTCGGTTTTACCCACGCCGCTGGGGCCAGCCAGCAGGAACGCACCAAGCGGGCGTCCCGGACGGCGCAGGTCGGCGCGTGCGGTCAGCAGGTGTTTATGCAGGCTGGCAATCGCCAGGTCCTGGCCCTTGATGGTGCCGCCGAGCCATACCGGCAGGTCGGTGATGACCGACATCTCATTCTGTGACAGGCGGTTAAGCGGCACGCCGGTCCATTCAGCAATCACCGCTGCAATCTGTTTTTTATCGACATGCGGGGAAACCAGCAACTGGTCGTTATGCAGGGCGTCCAGTTCGGCAGTGAGTTGTGCCAGCCGTTGTACCGGGGAAACTGTTTCAGCGGTCTCTTCCGGCTGTACGCTGCCTGCATCATCAGCCGATTCGGCATCGGTACTATCCTGTTCTGCCTCTGGCGGCGTATCCTCCACGGCATCTGCGTCCGGCAACGACGCAACGTCGTCTTCTGCCACGCCCAGTAACTGCTGGCGCAGCGCGATAATTTCCTGTACCAGCGTCTGCTGCTGCCAGGCGACTTCCAGTTCGTCCAGCGCCGACAGCGTTTCATCATACTGCTCCAACACCTCAGTCATTCGTGAGGTGTCGGTACGCAGCCCGATGCGAAGCTCGCGCTCAAGCTGGCGAATTTCTGCCTCCTGCTGGTGGCTCAGGGTGGTCAGTGCCGAGATTTGTTTTGGCGGCGATGACAGGTTGATGGCCACACGGGCGCAGGCGGTGTCCAGCACATCAATGGCTTTGTCCGGCAACTGACGCCCGGAGAGATAACGCTCGCTCAGTGTCGCAGCGGCCTGCAAGGCGTCATCATCAATCAGCACGCCGTGAGATTGTTCATAGACCGCCGACAAACCGCGCAGAATAATGGTGGCTTCGGCAGCGTTGGGTTCGCTGACCTTCACTAACTGGAAGCGGCGCGACAAAGCTGCATCTTTCTCGAAATATTTTTTGTACTCGCTCCAGGTGGTGGCGGCGATGGTTTTCAGCTCGCCGCGCGCCAGCGCTGGTTTGAGCAGGTTGGATATATCCAGCCCGCCCTGCTGGTTGCCCGCGCCAATCAGGGTATGTGCTTCGTCGATAAACAGAATGACCGGCACCGGGGAGAAAATGACCTCCGCCATCAGCCCCTTGAAGCGTTTTTCAAACTCACCTTTCACCGACGCACCGGCCTGCAATGCGCCCAGGTCAAGGGTCATGATATCGGTGTTTTTCAGCTTGTCCGGCACCTGGCCTGCCACGATGCGCAGCGCCAGCCCTTCAATCAGCGCGCTTTTACCCACGCCTGCTTCGCCCACTACCACCGGATTGTTTTTACGGCGGCGGCAGAGAATGTCGATCATCAGGTCGATTTCATAGTTGCGGCACAGTACCGGGTCAAGCCTGCCGTTACGGGCGTCTGCGGTCATGTTTTTGGCGTAGCGGGCAAGCAGGGTGTCGCCGGTTTCCGTTGCGCGGGGCGTTTGCCCGCCAGCCAGATCCACGGATTCGGCGGATTCTTTTGTCCATGCTGCGAAATCCTGCTGTAACTGGTCGCGGTTTATGGCCGTCAGCAGACGGGCAGCAGCGGGTGGAATATAGCGCAGCGGTGAATGCAGCAGAGTAAGCAGCAGGACGCCGCTGCGCAGTTCGCTGTGCTGCATCTGGGCTGAGGCCAGCAGCCATGACTCCTTGAGCCATTCGATCAGCATCGGGGAGAAGCTGGGATAGCCTTCGGCGGAACGTCCACCGGGATAACTCTCCACGGTCAGCGCCTGGCGTAAATCCTCCGCACTGATGCCTGTGCGTTCGGCAATCACCCTTACGTCGTTGCGCGGGATTGCCAGCATCTGTAACAGCACATGGGCAACGGTGATCTCACTGGCCTGCTGGCTCATACACTCCGAGGCAGCCATTTCCAGCGCCTGTTTTGCAAAGGGGTTAAGGCGCTTTACGAGCGTGGCTAAATCAATCTGGATCATAAGATGTCCTTATCGGAGTAATTTATTGAGCTGATGCAGAATATCCTGTGTCTGGCTGTCCAGACGCAGCAGATAAAACAGATAAAATACGGTCAGCACAACAAGACCGCCGCACAGTACATGCTTGATGGTCAGTCGTCGGATTAACTGATAACGCCCACCCTGTATGTTGTTCTTCTGATGAAGTAGCGGAAATGGCGCGTCACCGCGCAGTTTGTGCAGGGCATGGTGCAGGCGCTGGTAGATCCGCTCAAATTCATCCTGTTGCTGAATGGCAACCTTGTAGCGCCCGCGAAAGCCGAGCGAAAAACAGAGGTATAAAAATTCCAGCAGATCCTGGTAACGTACCGGCTCCCGGATCAGGCGTTCGAGCAGGATAAACACTTTCTCGCCGCCCCAGGCTTCGTTATGAAAATGAACCAGCAGCGACTGTTTGATCCATTCGTTTTTGTTGGACCAGCCGTTGCCCAGCGCCGCTTCATCAATAAACGTGCAGAGAATGTAACGGAACGAAACAATGACGCCCGGTTCGTATCCCTGTTCCTGGAGTAGTTGCTCTACGGCCTGGACATCGGTTACTACCTGGGTAAACAGATGTTCCGGCATGGCCTGACTGTTCATAGTGGACAGACGCATCACCATGCCGAGCAACGGCGTGGCGGCGTCAATCATTGGATTCAGGCTGTTGCCGCGAAGGGCGAGACGGTACTGGCGTCCTGGTGTTCCGCTCTCCGGCTCCACGGGAAAAACCGACGCTTCACTCATATCGCTCATTCACTTATCCCCTTATAGCCCAGAGCTGGAGGTTCAGATCGGGGAAGCTGCCGGAGATATGCAGCGCCAGTGCGCCCGCTTTTATCACGTCCTGCCAGGCCGGGGTGCCTTTTTCCAGTTCGAAGTAAACATAACCTTCGTGGTATGGCAACTGACGTGGCGCAGCGGTAAGCGTGTGCAGCGGAATACCCGGCACCTGCACGCTGACCACGCTGCGGATTTTGTCGGTAGCGGCCACTTTCGACTGCTGGATGAACTGGCGTTGTACCTGGTCGTAGGGCATCCTGGCGCGCACTGCCAGTACCAGCTTGCAGGACTGCAACAATGTGGGATCGTTGATGGTGGCGATCCAGGTCCCCTCTGAAAAGAACAACGGCAGATTCTGCGCACGCGGCACCAGTACGGTATTGAGCGCGCGCCGCAGTTCCGGGATCACGGTTCTGGTGAAGGTCGCGGTAAGATCCCGGTGATTATACGGCTCCACGGTGCAGGGCAGGCGATTACCTTCGGTAAAGGTCATCAGTTCTCCCAGCAGCCCCACCAGATCCCGGTAGAAGGCTTCCGGATGCAGCGTGTGCAGTTGGGAACGATGCGTGAACTGCATTTGATAGCGGTTAAGCATCTGCAACATCATAAATTCGGCCACATCGGCGATCCCGCTCTGTTCAGGCGAACCAATGCGCCCGGCCAGGTCAGCGGCGCGGGTGGCAAGCAGTCCCTGCACCTCGCCGGAGAATGCCCCGAGCAACCCGCTGACACGGACGGCCTGAATGGTGGGAATAAAGGTGTTGTCCAGCACCAGCGCGCCGGTGGCATTTTTATTGAGGATACGGCACAGGGGGAGAGTCACCATCGCGCTGAGATCATCTGCGCCGCTGACTATCCTGGGGATCAACTGCCCCAGACCGACTGGCTGTTCGTCGCCTTCGTCAGTGTGAAAATCACGGACGCGGGTATGGGTGAGGCGGTAACGCTCCATACCCTGACCGGCGCTGTGCAACCCCTGGATTTCATTGATCACGTCGCTTATCACTGGCAGCGCCAGATAAATATTGTGGCTCTCTTTCGATGAAAGGGTTCCCGGCTGGAAAGGTTCCGGCAGCAGATCCTGGTCGGGAATGCTGAATACGGTGCCGTCAGGCATACAGCCCGCCGCACGGTCAATCATGATTTTGCCCTGGGCAAGCAGTTCTGTATTGATGGAGAGTTCCGTAAAACCCCAGAAAAAATCACCCAGTGCATCCAGACGACGGGTCAGCAGGTACTCGCAGTGACGCTGCTGTTGCTGAAAATGCTGCGGCAGGGCAAACAGCCCTTCCTGCCAGATCACTTTGTTTTTCATTGTTGCCATCGTCAGTTTTCCTCTTTTTTCATCTCAATCGCACTGGCGCGGATATGCACCAGCAGGCGATAGTGGTGGCCGATACTTTCTACCGACTCAATTTGTTTCCATTCTGTGGCCTGGTCGTCTGAAAAATAGGCAATGACACCGATATAACCGGTTTTCTCATCCAACTTGATCGGCGGCAGTGTTTTTACGGTATCCGGCAACAGGTTGAAGTCCTGGTGATCGATATAGTTTTTCCCCAGCACGTCGGGCAGCGCGGTGGTGGCAACCTGGTCGTAGTCGGCGGCATGGAATTTTGAGTCGTCGCTCAGATAAACCAACTGGACATCCACCGGCGCGGCTTCGCCATCCGCCGTCAGGTTGCTGTCCGGCTCGGTCAGCAGCGTGACGGTCAGCTCGGTTGACTGATCCATCAGCTTTCCGACCTGAATATCCGGATTGCGGATCACCTGGCTGATTTTTTTCGCTGTTTCACAGCCAGTTAATACGACGCTCATCAGAACGCAGGCCAGAAACGCTTTGCCGTTCATGCTTCCGGCTCCCGCTGTTTTTCGCGCAGCACCCGGTCATAGACCTGGGCATAAACTTCATTGAACAGCATTTCAAATCCCTGCTGTCGGCTGGAGGCTAGCTCATCGTAATAGTTGCTGTACATCTGCCATGCCCAGGCGTCGTCCATTTTCTGGCGCAGTTCATGGCTGCGGCGGTATTGCGCAAAGCGGCGCATCAGGTTGCCCGGCGAAAAGGCGTCCAGCATGACACGCAACGCTTCCACAATCGCCGCCCGGTTAGCCTCTTCATGATGCCGGATGTTGCGCAGGCTTTCGGCGATGGCCGCAGGTGCTGCGAGATGTACCGGGCTTTTACCCTCGGCGAACATGACGTTCAGCGCGGTGGCATAGTCCATATCAAGGCGCAACGGGTTGTCTTCTAGTGGACGCAGGTGTTTATCCGACAGGCTGTTCTGTTGTTGTTGCAGACTCAGCAATCCCTTAATGGCGGCCTGCAACGCCCGTCCGGCCTCTTCGAGAAACTCATCCGCATCCTGAGAATTGTGCAGCGTCAGCGGACACTCCATACCGCGCAGCAGCGGGGTTACGGCCAGGTGGTACTGCGCCATGGCAGAAAATTCATCGCCGTCCTCATGACGGGCATTGCCGGGCGGCAGATCCATAAACGGCGTGTTGATCCCGTTTGCACCTGTCAGATCGGATGCGGGGGCTACGGGCCGGGAAACGCGTGGGGCGATCGGATCATCTGCCACCATCAGGCTTTCCGTCTGGAGTGCCTGGAGCGGATCGCTGGAAAAACCGTGCGCCACCGTGGGGGCAAGCTGATGCTGGAACGGCATTCCCGGATACGCCGGTTGTCCCTCGGTGGTCAGCAGGGTGTCCGCCAGACTGTCGCGGTTCATTACAATCGTTTCCGGGGTCGCCATCCGCTCGTCATAGGTAACAGCTGCACCGTCATGCAGAAACACTTTCAGCGCCAGTGCGCCGAGCTGGATCTCATCCCCCTGGCGCAGGCGGATGAGCGCATCGGAAGAGGCCGGGGCCAGATTAATCATCAGTCCCGGCGTCAGGCACCGCAGGCAATAGGCTCCGTCGTGCCGGATAACGGTACAGGCACGCGCAGCAATGCTTCCCGCCCGGTCCTGTACCTGCCAGTGACATTCCGGCGTATGGCCAATATCACCGCCGTTTTCGCTGAACAGGCATTTTGCGGCGCGTCCGCTTTCCAGTTCGTTGCCATTCATCACCTGTAAAGTCAGTGAGGCCTGGCGGGATTGCTGTTTTTCCTCAGCCATAAGTGGTTCCATAGAATTATTCCCTGATTCGGATTGTGATGGCGGGCGGTACTTTCGGCTGACCAATAAAGCTGGTTCTGCCGAGGCGGGAGCTGGCCGGATCGCTAAGGCGCATCCCTTTAGCCTGCTGTGGCGCCAGGCACAGCCGTAAATCCCAGGCAAACTGGTCGCGCAGAATAAAGGAAAGGAACATGGTCAGCGGCAGGTGATTTTCGCCATCGGGTAAAAATGAGAGATAACGCTCCCGCGACAGGCCGCCAATCTGCAACAGGAATTTTCCGCTGCGATCCGGCACCCGTGCGCCGAGGGTAAAATTAACGCCGAGTATGGAGCGTCCCGGAATATGTCCAGCCGTTTTTCCTTTCGGATTACGTACACCCAGCCGGTTCTGGTGTGCCGGATCAATGGCGACTTTACGCAGTTGCCAGCGTTCAATGGTGACATCCGGCAAATCAAAACAGTGCGACACCAGATTACAGATAACCTCCGGCGCGCGGCCTGGTGTTGCCAGAATTCCGGCGTAGGCCAGCATTTTGCTGTGGTTAATGGCAAGCCTGTCACGCACGCTCTGATTACCCAGCCCGACCAGTGCGTACATGCGCTGTGAAAAGGTGTCAGTACCGCCGCTACGAAAGCAGATGTAGTAGCGGTATTTGCGCCAGGCATGATAGGCAAACTGTGTCCAGCGGTGGCTGAATAGATCGAGAAATTCTTTCAGGCCGTCTTCGTTCTGTGCGGACTCCTGCGCCATCTGATCCAGATAATAGCCCGGTAGCGGCGACTGGCTGCCGGAAAAACCCAGGAACCGGGTTTGCAGTACATACTGTCCGTTCTGGCTACGGGAAAGCGCACTCAGGTCCGTACCCGGAAAACTGATACTGGCGTCAGAGCTGAAACGCACGATCTCCCGGGCAGGCTCGGTACGCAGGGAAATGTCCTGGCCCGGCGCGCCATGCCGACGGTACAGCGCCTCCATCAGCACATAGAAATTGCAGTTGCGCACATCCGCCGGTAACGGCGGTTTTGTCGCTATATCAGGGCGTGCTGGCCCATTTTCTCCTGCCATTCCCAGGACTCCTGACTTTCCGTGTTAATGATTTTCAGACAGTGGTACGAATTGATGCTGGCGTAGAGGGCAAAGAAGTGCGAGAGCACGGTACCCAGAAGATAAATTTCACCTTCGCAGATAAACGGATCGGGACGTATCCACAGCGTGGTCGCCAGCCCGCGAACCGGTACGCCTTTAAACAACCTGTCAACAGGTTTGGTTTCGAGTTTTTCTATGGCATCCAGTTTCTGGCGTGACAGTCTGGCCCGCTGCGGATGGTGAGCACCTGGCAGGTCGAAGGTCCGCAGGATCTGGATCAGTGTCTCCCTGTCCAGCAGGGAGAGGTAGTTCAGGTTCATCGCGGAAATCAGCGACCAGTGCATGTCGCCGTCCGTGACTGGCCAGAGCGGCAGTGTCGGGCGCGTGACATTACGAAATGAGGCCACTGCCGGATTTTTGTTGACGGCCACGCAGATATCACCGGTATGCAGCCGGGCAGGGATCATACGGTTGGTACAGATTAATGACGTGGTGATCACGTCATCGTTAAACCGTGAGCTGCCCGGAATGCTACCGTCTGCATGGACAAAGGCGATAGAGTGTTCAAGCCCGTGGTGAAGCAGGGACGTTTTAGTCCGGTGATGCCAGTAGACGACTTCTCGCTGGCGGCTGTACTCCATCTGGTGCTGGAAGCTTTCAAATTCGGGCCAGACACGCGCCTGGCTACCTGGGCTGATTTCAGTACCTGAAACTTTGACTTTACTGGTGACTGTGCTGACCTGAAAAATGTCATAGGCGTCCGGATGCTTATGGCTGGCGCGCAGCGGGTATTCCGCCATCCGCCCATCCGGCCTGACGGGTTCCGCATAATGCGTAAACAGGTTAATGGCTGGCGTACAGTGCAGACGCAGCGAATCCTGGCGCAGCTTGATGTCGGCAGGTAACGGGCGGTTAAAGTGCAGGCGCAGCGTAAACGCATTGATCGGGAAATCGTCTGGTAGCGGCGCAACATCGCGCAGATGGAAAAAGAAGAAGGCTTCGGGATAGCAGAAATACTCCTGAAGCACGCGGTAGCCGCTGTGGACATTTTTCGGCCACGGCAGCAGAGCATCCCGGTTGTCAAAACCCGCCGCCTCCAGCCACAGATCCGGCAGCGGCAGGCGGTACTCTCCGGCAATCAGTTCCGCATCCATCAGGCATTCGCAAAACCACAGATAAAGCTGGTGTCGGGTATAATCGTCTTCATTACCCAGCCAGAACGTGATTTTGTTCAGGTCAAGCATGGCGGGGGAGACATTGTTATCTGCGGTAAAACTGATATCTATGATGCCTTCTTTCAGGCTGCTGGCGTTGCGGGTATCGAGAATGCGCAGTGGTTGCAGCCAGATATCGCGCGCCAGCGTGAAATGGCAGGCTACGGAAGAAACGATTTTATCATGATTGTCAGGCAGCACCTTCTGAGCAGTCAGGGAGGACTTTTCTGAGCGGCTTCTGATCAGTTCATTACGACAGACCTGAACAGGGACTTTTAACTGATCGGTTTTGGGTTCATAGGCAATAACCGTCATGGCCGGAACCGGGCGTAAATAGTTTGCCCACAGCATACGGATCAGCCCATGGGTGAACTCGGGGAATTCGTCCTCAAGTTTCTGGCGCAGGCTACCGGACATAAAGGCAAAGGCTTCCATCAGACGCTCCACGTCCGGATCACCCTCTTTCTCGGCCAGAAAGTGGGCCAGATGTGGTTTTTCCTGCGCCAGCAGTTTGCCTAGCTGGCGAAGATAATCCAGCTCTTCGCGGTAGTAACGTTCTTCAAAAGCCACAGAGATCACTCCACACAATAGCGTTGATGGTTGTCCAGCAAAATGTCAAATTCAAACACTCCCCTGGTTTCGCTGACATCGACCGTAGCCACAATATGAAAACACAGTTCCACAGGGGCGTATTCATCCGGTGCAGCAGCCGTAACAACAACATCGGTAATACGAGGTTCGTAATGTAAAATGCACTGGCTAATGGACTTACGGATTTCTCGTCTGAAATCGCTGGAGGCCAGCGATTCATCATTTAAATCAGTAATCCCCAGCTCCGGTGAACCATAACAACTGCCGGAGCGGGTATTCAGGACCTGTCGCAGGTTACGTCTGATGGAACGTATCAGTGCTTCTTTTGGATTCTGATATGAAGGCGGATTTGCCGCCTCACGGATACGTTCAAAAAGACTGCCGGTTGGTCCTGAATCCCGTCTTAGCATCGGATTATTCCTTATCCAGTCGTCCGACCAGGCTCAGGTCGAAACTGGCACCCATGTATTTAAAATGCGGTCTGACAGAAATCGCGACCTGGTACCAGCCCGGCTCACCATCCACATCCAGTACCTCGATCTTAGCCTGACGCAAAGGCCGGTGGCTGCGGACTTCGGCAGGCGGATTTTCCTGGTCAGCAACATACTGGCGAATCCAGGTGTTCAGCTCACGCTCCAGGTCACTACGTTCTTTCCATGAGCCAAGCTGTTCGCGCTGAATTACCTTGATGTAATGCGCTAACCTGCTGATAACAAACAAGTATGGCAGCTGGGTGCCGAGTTTATAGTTGGTCTCCGCAGCCTTGCCTTCGGGGGTTTTGGGGAATGTTTTGGGTTTCTGCACCGAGTTGGCCGAGAAAAAGCACGCATTATCAGACCCTTTACGCATGGTCAGTGTGATAAAGCCCTCTTCCGCCAGCTCATACTCTCTCCGGTCAGTGATCAACACTTCAGTCGGAATTTTTGCCTGCATTTGCCCCATGGATTCATACAGATGCACCGGGAGGTCTTTGACTGCGCCGCCGCTGGAAGGGCCAATAATATTTGGGCACCAGCGATACTTAGCAAAACTTTCCGCCAGGTTGGCGGCCAGTAAAAACGAGGTATTCCCCCACAGATAAGACTCATGACTCTGGCTGACATCTTCATGGTAACGGAAGGTTTTGACAGGGTTTTCATCCGGTGAGTAAGGGTGGCGCAGCAGGAACCGGGGGGCGGTCAGGCCCAGGTAACGGGAATCTTCCGATTCACGCAGGGCGCGCCAGCGGGAGTAGGCCGGGCCTTCAAAGATGGCACCCGGTTCTTTGATCCCCGGTAACTCTGTCCATGAATCCAGACCGAAAAATTCGGATGATACTGACGACAGGAACGGGCTGTGCGCCATCGCGCTGACCTGGCTGATATATTTCAGCAGCTTCATATCCGGCGTGGTGTTCTTAAAGGCAAAGTTGCCGATTACCGCCGCCACTGGCTCACCGCCAAATTGTCCGTAACCGCTTGAATATACATGCTTGTAATACGCAGACTGCGTGATTTCAGGTGCAAATTCGAAATCATCCAGCAGTTCTTCCTGAGTGACATTCAGGAAATGGACTTTGATGTTTTCCCGTGTATCCGCGCGTTCAACCAGCAGCTTCAGCGAGCGCAGCAGGGATTCCAGTTCCTGAAACTCCGGGGCATGAATAATGGCATCCATCTGCCTGCTGGTTCGGGCATCAATATCAGCAATCATGGCGTCAACGGCCAGGATATTGATAGGTTCAGCGCTACTGTCGCCCTGTAACATGGCGGCAATAAAGGCGCTCACGCCCTGGCGGGTGATATCGTAGCTTTCTGATTTAGGCTGGACGCGGGTTTGCGCCATGATTTCATCAAGCAGAGATGGGGGCGCGGCGGTTTGAGACGCGCTGACGGGAGCAATTTCTTCCTTTACTGACATACTGAATATCCTTCTGTGAAAATTATTTCTGAACGGCGATACCCAGTTCCTGGATCAGCTGCTCGCGGGTGTCTTCGTTTTCCAGTAGCGCCTGAAGTTGTGCGCGGAAGGCTGGAATATTGCCTAGTGGAGACTTAAGTGCGACTAGGGCTTCACGCAATTCGAGCAGACGTTTTATTTCTGGTACCTGGCTGGCAATATGGTCAGGAGAAAGGTCATCCATAGATTTGACTTTCAGGTTGACGTACATTTGCTCATTGGGAGCGTCACTGAGTTCAGCCGGAACAACAAACTCCCGTTCAATGTCAGCTTCTGAAATGACTGCGTTGAGGTTATAGCGGTTGATAGCAATGGCAGTTCGCTCATCCAACGGCGTGTTATCTGGTTTCCCTTTCAGATTGCCGGTGATCAATAAATTCAGCGGCAATTCGATATCAGCAGCCACCCCATCAACTTTTGGTGTATACCGAACGCTGATTCTTTCTTTCGGCGCGACACTGCCGCCATTGTTGTTCATTTTGCTCATAAAAATGTTCCCGTTCAGGCCATGAGCACAGCATTTTCGTACTGCATACAAATACCGACAATACCGTTTCAGTGGCAGTTAGATAATGTAACCTTCCTTCTGTTGTGATCGGTATTCTACTCATGAAATAAAACATTAAAAGAACTATTTATATTTTTGAAAGAGATGTATCCTTCATTATTAATACATAAGAGTTAAATCAATTTGGTATTTATAGACTTAGTGAATATGATTTTACGGCTAATAAAGTTACATAATGCATTGATTTATATGTGTTTATTAAATTGATTAATAAGTTTTATGCTGTCTCTTATACACATCTCCGAGCCCACGAGACATGCGCAGATCTC
>OWIK01000550.1_pt1 | contig 12301 bp, 15 predicted proteins | sample 1732691 | NCBI WGS metagenome assembly OWIK01 (sample SAMN05065743, study PRJEB22554) | human gut metagenome | biome: ENVO:2100002; feature: ENVO:00000062; material: ENVO:00002003 | host: Homo sapiens | place: USA | reverse complement strand
GAGATCTGCGCATGTCTCGTGGGCTCGGAGATGTGTATAAGAGACAGGCTGATATCGAGATCATGAATCCGGATCAGGTGATCGCTACTTTAAGCGGCGGTGCTGACAGCAAGTTCTATATGGAGCTTACTATCACCAAGGGCCGTGGATATGTAAGCGCTGATAAGAACAAGAATGCAGATCTTCCGATCGGTGTGATCGCAGTTGATTCTATTTATACTCCAGTTGAGCGTGTAAATATGGCTGTTGCCAACACCCGTGTTGGACAGCAGACTGACTATGACAAGCTGACTCTGGAAATTTATACCAATGGCACACTGGCTCCTGATGAAGCAGTCAGTCTTGCTGCAAAGGTATTAAGCGAGCATCTGAATCTTTTCATTGACCTTTCTGAAAATGCCAAGACCGCTGAGATCATGGTAGAAAAAGAGGACAATGAGAAAGAGAAAGTACTTGAGATGAACATCGACGAACTGGAGCTTTCTGTTCGTTCTTACAATTGTCTGAAGAGAGCCGGAATCAATACAGTAGAAGAGCTGTGCAACAGAACTTCTGAGGATATGATGAAGGTTCGCAATCTTGGCCGTAAGTCCTTAGAGGAAGTGCTTGCCAAGTTAAAAGAATTAGGCTTACAGCTGAATCCAAGTGATGAGGCATAAGCGTAAACATTCATGTTTTAACTGCGGGGAATCCCCGTATGATAACCTTAGCCAGTAAGTCCAATGAAGCATGGCGCGGGTTGCCACTATAAAAATAAGCAGGTGGGTAAAATACGCCTAAACCAGTAAGTCCGATGATGCATGGGAAGGTGCTCCACTGATCAGGAGGAAAGAATAATGGCAGGATATAGAAAATTAGGAAGAACATCCAATCAGAGAAAGGCTATGATCAGAAGCCAGGTAACTGCACTGTTATATCATGGTCACATCAAAACAACTGAAACCAGAGCAAAGGAGATCCGCAAAGTTGCTGAGGGTCTGATCGCACTGGCAGTTAAGGAAAAAGATAACTTCGAAACTGTAAAGGTTACTGCTAAGGTTGCTCGTAAAGATGCAAACGGCAAGCGCGTTAAAGAAGTAGTAGACGGCAAGAAAGTAACTGTTTACGATGAAGTTGAGAAAGAGATCAAGAAGGACAGCGCTTCCAGACTTCACGCAAGAAGACAGATGTTAAAGGTTCTTTACGGTGTAACTGAGGTTCCTGCTCAGGCAGCTGGTAAGAAGAACGGTACAAAGTCTGTTGACCTTGTAGCTAAGTTATTTGATGAAGTTGCTCCTAAGTACGTAAGCCGTAATGGTGGTTACACCAGAATCGTTAAGATCGGCCAGCGTAAGGGCGATGCAGCTATGGAAGTTCTGCTTGAATTAGTATAATCAAATTACTGATTTTATAGATCGAATATAGTTATGCAGGCGACTGCAGGTACTGTCAAAGGTATCTGCAGTCTTTTTTTTCGTGTGCAATGAGCCAAAGTCAAAGCTTGCTTTGGACCTTGGCGAATGATGCGAAAATTTACGAAACTTGTATTGTGAGTTTTGTGAGTAATGTCATATTCTGTCAAGAGTTTGAAAGAATATCGTAAGTTGCTAAAACCCATATCTTGCTTTATAATGAAAGTAAGATGTTCTCTCGGAAACTTTCATGCACCTGTTTTTGTGGCCGATTTTCCGCCAGTCGCACCCGAATTTCATCAATGTACGCACCGCGTACACCTCAGAAATTTGGGCGCAACTGACAAAAAATCTTCTCACAAAATCAAGTACAGAAAGCTTCCGAGAGAACATCACAAAACGGAGGAGGATACAGCTTATGTTGAAGTTTAAGAGGATGGCCTGTATGCTGCTGACAATGGGTATATTTATTACAGCATTTCCTGATCAGGCGCTGGCTTCGTCAGATTATCAGTATATTACTAATATTTCCCTGAAGGTAGAGGTTGATCTTGATGCCGGGGATGAGATCAACAGCGGAGACAGTGTGGGAACATCAAAGGATGATTCCGGAACCAAGGTTTATACTACATCAGACAAATACAGAGTTGAGTCTGCAGAATGGACAAATAATAAAGATGTGTCCATTGGAGATACTCCAAAGATCACTGTCTGGCTGGAGCCGGATTCTTCTTCTGATTCTAAATATGAATATAGATTCCGCAGCAGCTACAGCTCAAGTAAAGTAAGTATTAATGGTGGTGAGTTTGTTTCTTCAAGTAAAAGTGGAAGCAATCTGAAAGTGGTTCTTCGTGTCAAAGGGGTAAAAGGCACTTATGAAGCACCTAAGGAAGCTGAGTGGGGCAATGGAAAAGGAAAGGCAACCTGGAAAGCACCAGATGATAAAACAGGTTATTATGATGTGATCTTGTATAAAGGTTCCACTGTTATGAAGAAGCTGGAAGATTACAATGGAACTTCCTATAATTTCTATCCATATATGACAAAAGAGGGGGATTATACCTTTAAGGTACGCACAGTTCCCCATACTGATGAGCAGAAACGCTATGGAAAGAAAAGTGAATGGACAGAATCTGACAGCAAGTATATTGATGAAGATGAAGTATCGGATGGCTCCGGACAGGATAACAGTTCCGGTGGAAGCAGCGGTGGTATTACTCCCGGAGGAGGAACTACAGATGTAGGCTGGAGACAGGAAAACAATGTCTGGTATTTTAAGTATCCGGATGGTAATTATATAAAGAACAACTGGTTGCTGTGGAACAGCAAGTGGTATCTTTTTGACAACAGCGGTAAGATGCTTACAGGCTGGCAGCAGAAAGATGGGCACTGGTACTATTTTGATACCAGTTATGGCGGTATGAAGACAGGCTGGCTTAAAGAAGGAGATAAATGGTATTACTTAAATCCAAACCAGGGCGGTCCGGAAGGAGCAATGATTTCTAACTGCTGGCTGACCATCAGCGGAAAGACTTACTTTATTAACCAGTCCGGTGTCATGATGGAAGGCTGGTATCAGGTTTCTGGTAAATGGTATTATTTCTATCCAGGAGATGGATCTAAGGCGGTAAGTACATCTATTGGTGGTTTTGTTGTAGATGCAGATGGTGTCTGGAACCATTAAGATTAAAAAAGTAAATGATAACGTATATACGAAAAAGCTGTCTGAAAAGGCGGCTTTTTCTTGACTTATACTATGATATCATCTACAATTGTGACGAGTTTACAATAAAAATATCGTCAAGCGGTTATACAGGCGGTGGGCTTGCACGCAGGGATGTATAAACATTTGACTTTTTTATAAACAATATTACCTTGAAAGGAACGTCATGGGAATTGTAAAAACAGCCAGGCTGGTCTATGAATATATAAGAAGAGATGAAGAAGAAAAAATAGAAGAAGTAAAACGTGCCATAGATGGTGTTGACCTGGATATAAAAAAGGGAAGTTTTGTGGCAGTGTTAGGGCATAATGGTTCCGGAAAGTCTACCTTTGCAAAGCATATTAATGGACTGCTCCTTCCAACAGATGGAACGGTATGGGTAGGAGAAATGGATACAAAAGACGAGGAACACATTTGGGATGTGCGCAAAACAGCGGGAATGGTATTCCAGAATCCGGATAACCAGATCATTGGAAATATTGTAGAAGAAGATGTAGGCTTTGGACCGGAAAATATCGGTGTTGAGACCAAGGAGATCTGGAAACGGGTAGATGAAAGCTTAAAAGCAGTGGGAATGACTGCGTATAGAAAACAATCTCCTAATAAGCTGTCTGGTGGCCAGAAGCAGAGAGTTGCGATTGCCGGTGTTATGGCTATGCGGCCGCAGTGCATTATTTTAGATGAACCGACGGCTATGTTAGACCCAACCGGACGAAAAGATGTAATACGTACGGTTCATGAATTGAATAAAAAAGAAGGCATTACGGTTTTACTGATTACTCACTATATGGAGGAAGCCATTGACGCAGACCGTGTGATCGTAATGGATGACGGAAAAGTGATCATGGATGGAGTGCCAAAGGAGATCTTTTCCCGTGTAAAAGAATTAAAAGAACATGGACTGGATGTGCCCCAGGCAACGGAACTTGCGTATGAGTTAAAGGAAGCAGGAATGCCTTTAACAGATGGAATCTTAAGCAGGGAAGAGCTGGCGGGACAGCTGATGGCTCTGTTTACAGATGAAAAGTAGGAGAATAAGATGTCGATAAAAGCAGTTGATCTGAATTATGTATACGGAAATGGTACAGCCTTTGAGCAGCATGCTCTTTTTGATGTGAATTTTGAGATCCAGGATGGAGAGTTTGTAGGCATTATAGGACATACAGGTTCTGGAAAATCCACATTGATCCAGCACTTAAACGGGTTGATCAAGGCAAGCTCTGGTGCATTATATTACAATGGAGAAAATATTTATAAAGATAAATATGATATGAAAAAGCTGCGCAGCAAGGTAGGACTGGTATTTCAGTACCCGGAGCATCAGCTTTTTGAGATCGATGTATTAACAGATGTATGTTTTGGACCGAAAAATCAGGGGCTTTCTGAGGAGGAGGCAAAGGAAAAGGCGAAAAAAGCCTTAGGTCTGGTAGGTTTGGATGAATCTTATTACAGTCAGTCACCTTTTGAACTGTCTGGTGGTCAGAAGCGAAGAGTTGCAATTGCAGGTGTACTTGCCATGGAACCGGAAGTCCTGATCTTAGATGAGCCCACAGCAGGTCTGGACCCAAGGGGAAGAGATGAGATTTTAGATCAGATCGCAAGACTTCATACAGAGCGGAAGATGACTATTATCCTGGTGTCCCATAGTATGGAAGATGTTGCAAGATACGCAGGAAGACTGATCGTTATGAACCATGGACAGAAGATATTTGACGGCTCTCCAAGAGAAGTGTTCAGTCATTATAAAGAATTAGAAGCCATTGGTCTGGCAGCACCCCAGGTAACGTATCTGGTCCATGATCTGAAAGAAAAGGGACTGGATATTGATAATGATATTACCACAGTGGCAGAAGCAAAAGAGGCGATTCTTGCATTGTGGGATAAAAAGAGAAAGCGGCAGGTATAAAAATGCTGAGAGATATAACTTTAGGACAATATTATCCGGTGGAATCACCGATCCACCGTCTGGATCCAAGAACAAAGCTTTTCGGGACAATGGTGTTTATTTTGTCCCTTTTTGTGGCAAATAATATATGGGGATATCTTTTGGGAACCATTGCACTGGCAGCTGTGATCATTCTGACCAAGGTGCCGCTGCGCTTTATCTTAAAAGGTTTAAAAGCTATTGTGATCTTACTGCTGATCAGTGTCAGCTTTAACTTATTTCTTACTCCGGGACAAGAATTGATCCGTTTCTGGATTTTTAAGATCACCTGGGAAGGTATCCGTCTGGCAGGTTTTATGGCAGTGCGCCTGATCTATCTGGTAGTAGGTTCTTCTCTTATGACACTGACGACTACACCGAACCAGCTGACAGATGGACTGGAAAAGGGGCTGGGATTTTTAAAACGGTTCCATGTACCGGTCCATGAGATTTCTATGATGATGTCCATTGCTCTGCGCTTTATTCCAATCCTGGTAGAAGAAACAGATAAGATCATGAAGGCACAGATGGCAAGAGGTGCTGATTTTGAGTCTGGAAATCTGGTGCAGAAAGCGAAAGCCATGATCCCACTGTTGGTGCCGTTATTTATTTCTGCTTTCCGCAGAGCGACAGATCTGGCAATGGCTATGGAAGCAAGATGTTACCGCGGTGGAGAAGGAAGAACAAAGATGAAACCGCTTCAGTACAGCCAGAGAGACCATGAGGCATATATGATCTTTGCCCTTTATTTTGTGCTGGTCATTGCTTCCAGAGTGTATCTGTAAATGTATCCTGTATACAGAAAAAATAACGGAAGTTCTGAGCGGTATATGTGATGCAGGAAAAATAACGGAAGTTCTGAGCGGATATATGTGATGTAGGAAAAATAACGGAAGTTCTGACTAGATACATGTGATACAGGAAAGTATAAGGAGAACAGAAACATGAAAAAACGGGTCCTTCTGAGAGTGGCCTATGATGGGACCAACTATCATGGCTGGCAGGTGCAGCCAGGAGCAGTGACCATTGAACAGGTGTTAAATGAAAAATTAACGGATCTTTTAGGAGAACCTATTGAAGTAATCGGAGCCAGCCGCACGGATTCTGGTGTTCATGCCATGGGAAATGTAGCAGTTTTTGATACAGAACACCGCATGCCGGCAGATAAAATATGTTTTGCCTTGAACCAGCGCCTTCCGGAAGATATACGCATACAGTCATCTATGGAAGTGGAGCCGGACTGGCATCCGAGAAAACATCATTGCACTAAGACGTATGAGTATAAGATCTTAAACCGTAAAATGGAAGTGCCGTCCCTGCGTCTATATACTCATTTCTGCCATTTTGACCTGGATCTTGATAAAATGCGCCAGGCAGCAAAACTGCTGACTGGAGAACATGATTATAAAAGCTTCTGTAATGTGCGTACACAGGTATTAGACACTGTGCGCACTGTATACAGTATTGACATAGAAAAAGACAAAAATGATGTGATCACCATCCGGGTATGTGGGAATGGATTCCTTTATAATATGGTCCGTATCCTTGCGGGAACACTTATGGCAGTGGGAATGGGTCAGAGAACCCCAGAGGAAATGCCAAAGATCCTTGCAGCCTGCGACCGGGCGGCAGCAGGTCCTACAGCACCGGCAAAAGGTCTGATGCTGGCAGGTATGGAATATCAGGATTAAATCTTTTATAGACGATATAGACAAGCTATGATGGATTATAATAAAAAAGGTGAGTTGAAAAAGTGAATTCCACTTTGCAAGTGAGATATGATAAAAAAACCTTGAAAATATAAGGATTTAGCCAAGAAAATGGCTTGACATGAGAAAACAGATATTATATAATAAGAAACTGTGACGTTGAGAGTAAATGCTCATCCAAAGCCCCGGAGCGGAGCATTTCATTGATAAATACTTCCCAATATTTATCACATATAGCGATCATCTGTAAAGATGTAATTTAGGTTGAAATTAACAGGAGGTTAACCAATGAAGAGTTTTATGGCTAGTCCAGCGACAATTGAGAGAAAATGGTATGTAGTTGATGCTACAGGTTATACATTAGGACGTTTATCATCTGAGGTAGCTAAAGTTTTAAGAGGAAAGAATAAGCCAATCTTTACCCCACACATCGACTGTGGTGATTATGTTATCGTAGTTAATGCTGATAAGGTAAAAGTTACCGGCAAGAAGTTAGATCAGAAAGTATATTACAACCACTCTGATTACGTAGGTGGCATGAGAGAAACCACTCTGCGTGAGATGATGGCTAAAAAGCCAGAGAAGGTTGTTGAGTTAGCAGTTAAAGGTATGCTTCCAAAGGGACCTCTGGGAAGAAGCATGTTTACAAAGCTTCATGTATATGCAGGCCCAGAGCATGAGCAGGCAGCACAGAAACCAGAAGTTTTAACATTTTAATGAGGATCGGAGGAAGAAAGTATCATGGCTAGCGCAAAATTTTACGGAACAGGCAGAAGAAAAAAATCTATCGCCAGAGTATATTTAGTACCAGGTACAGGTAATATCACCATCAACAAGAGAGACATCGATGAGTATCTTGGTCTTGAAACTTTAAAGCTGATCGTTCGTCAGCCATTAGTTGCAACTGAGACAACTGATAAGTTTGATGTATTAGTAAACGTTCGCGGCGGCGGCACAACAGGACAGGCTGGTGCAATCCGTCACGGTATCTCCAGAGCACTTCTTCAGGCAGACGCTGATTACAGACCAGTTCTGAAGAAAGCAGGTTTCTTAACCAGAGACCCAAGAATGAAAGAAAGAAAGAAGTACGGCCTCAAAGCCGCTCGTCGCGCACCTCAGTTCAGCAAGCGATAATCTACAGCTTAATAATGCTAAAAAAGCCCGGAAATACGCCATTTTCCGGGCTTTTTCTATGCCTAAAATCACCTGATTCCGATGGTAAAATTTGAGGAAATTTGACTTCAAATTAGCCCATTTTGATGGGTTTACCATGGGTTTACGGCCTATTTTTGAGCCTAATGGGTGGGAAAATGGGTTTACAGAAGGCCATTTTGGAGGGGAAATTAGCCCCATATCCTTGACAGACTTTTGGTAAAAATCTGGCTGAAATGAAAAACAGAGTCAGGATCGTTTGGCGAGTTCTGACGAATTCTGCAAAAAAATAATATCAGGTATCCTGTTACATAGAGCCTTGGATCATTCTTTGAAAACGAGAATGGGTCGAGGCTCTATTTTTTTCGCCCGAAATCCGGCGAGACAAATTTGAGCAGGAGGTAACAGGTATGACGGATTTCAATCAGATGACCCATGACACCGATGTGGGCAGTCATGGCGGACAGTCGAGGCAGATGATGGAGGTGTTTGAGAACCAGGAGTTTGGTTCGATCCGGTTGTTACAAGAGGCAGGCAAGACCTTCTTCTGTGCAAGCGATTTCGGATGCAGATCTGGGAGACCAGCTGCATGAGGCTGTGCAGCATATCGGCGGCCACTATGAAGCGCAGGAGCTGGCACCGGAAGAAGAACTGTCCTTGCAGGGCGAAACCATTCCGGCAGACCCCAATGTAAAGAACTTCTCCTATGCAGTAGTGGATGGGGATGTCTACTTCCGTGAGAACAGCATCATGCGGAAAGCTGACCTTTCTGCGACGGCCACCGGCAGGATCAAGGGCATGGTGGATCTTCGCACCATCGTGCAGGAACTGATTGACTACCAGCTGAACGATTATCCGGAGGACGCGATTGCCCAGAAACAGCGGGAACTGAATGTAGCTTATGACCGATTTGCAGATCAGTATGGGCTTATCAACTCTCGTGCAAATGCACAGGCTTTTTCGGAAGATTCATCTTATTATCTGCTCTGCTCTCTGGAAAATGTGGATGAAAACGGCAGGCTGGAATCCAAGGCAGATATGTTCACCAAACGGACGATTCGACCGGAACGGGCTGTTACCAGCGTAGATACTCCGGCAGAAGCTCTGGCAATCTCTATCGGAGAGCGCGGCAGAGTGGAGTTGCCCTATATGTCGGAGCTTTTAGGTACACCGGGAGAATATGAAAAAATCCGGCAGGAACTGCATGGTGTCATTTTCAAAGACCCGATGACGCAGGGCGGCGAGGAAAACAGATGGGTGACGGCTGATGAATATCTGTCAGGCAATGTCCGTGAAAAGCTCCGTGTGGCAGAACTGGCTGCGGCTTCGGACTCTGCCTTTGCTGTGAACACGGAATATTTGAAGAAAGCACAGCCGAAAGACCTGGATGCGTCGGAGATTGATGTGCGCCTTGGTGCCACATGGGTCAATCGGGATTATATCCAGCAGTTTATGGAAGAAACCTTTGAACCGCCGTTTTACCTGCGCCGAAACATTGAAGTGAAATTCTCTCCCATGACGGCAGAATGGCAGATCACCGGCAAGAGTACACCGAGCCGGAATGATGTCCATGCCTATATGACCTACGGCACCAGCCGAGCCAACGCCTACCGGATTCTGGAGGATACGCTGAATCTGCGGGATATCCGTATCTACGATACGGTGGAGGATGCAGACGGCAAGCAAAAGCGAGTTCTGAATAAAAAGGAGACCACTCTCGCCCAGCAGAAACAGCAGGCCATTAACTGATGGAGCGGCTATGTGAGCGTGTAGAGGATGTTTTGATAATTTGAGTTCAGGAGGGATTCGATGGATATTCAGTTTATGAAAGATTATTATGATTTACGATACGAGGAAACAGATGGAGAGAATCATTTTGTGGAGGAGACTGCTTATCAGGAAAAACAGTCTGAGCAATCGAAGATGGAAGACCAGCTGATGGAAATGGTAGGCGGCAGCGAATCTAATGTGTGGAAGCTATACGAAAGCATCATGTGCATCTATTTCGACATGGAAGAAATCATCAAGCAGGCCGTTTATTTGCAGGGAGCTTATGATCGGGAACGGATGTTAAAATGAGAATAGTGAATTGGTAAGAGCTGCCTTCGGGTAGCTCTTTTTAGATGGAGGAATATGAAAAATGGCGGCTACAAGACTAATTGCGCTGCATATCAATAAAGGAAAGACGGTAGCGCAGTGTCTGGCTGACCGTACTGATTATTCTGAGAATGCAGCAAAGACGGAAGATGGAAAATATATCAGCGCGTATGCCTGTGACGCAAAGACCTGTGATGAAGAATTTCTGCTTTCTAAACGGCAGTATGAGCATATCACCGGTAGAACCCAGGCGCATGATGTGATTGCATATCAGATTCGGCAATCTTTTAAGCATGGGGAAATCACGCCGGAGGAGGCGAACAAGGTTGGGTATGAGACAGCCATGCGATTCACCAAGGGAAAACACGCATTTATCGTGGCTACCCATGTTGATCGTGCGCACATTCATAACCACATTATTTTTAATTCGACTACATTAGACTGCACCAGAAAATTCCGCGATTTTCGTCTGTCAGGTCTTGCGTTGGCGAGGCTCAGTGACATCGTCTGCTTGGAACACCGGTTGTCGGTCATTATCCGGAAGCCCTATGGAGAACGGCAGAAGAGAACGGAATACCCGGAGAAAAAATCGCAGCGGGATGAAATCTGCGAGTCCATTGATGTAGCATTGGCAAGAAAACCAAAAGACTTTCGGGAACTGATTGGAATTTTGCAAGAGGCAGGATACGAGTATAAAGATGGAAAACAGCCTGCCCTGCGGGGAAAAGGCCACGCCAGATTTGCTCGTTTCCGCTCTCTTGGCAAAGGATATTCGATTGAAGAACTCTGCGAAGTGATTGCCGGGAATGCGGTTCACAAAAGCAAATTTGCAGAGAAAATCCGCACAAGCGCACGGTCTGCACAGGTGCATCAGAGAACGGAGCTGTCGTTCCTGATTGATGTCCGTGCCAAAATGCAGGCGGGCAAAGGCGCTGGATATGCGCGCTGGGCAAAAGTCTTTAATCTGAAACAGATGGCGAAAGCGATGATGTTCATGGAAGAGCGTGGAATCAAGAGCTATGCAGAGCTAAAGGAAAAGGCAGATGGAATTTCTGAAAAATGTGATGCGCTGCTGGAATCTGTAAAGGCAGATGAGGCACGGATGTCAGAAGTGTCGGTGCTGCGGAAGCATCTAATCAATTATGCCAAGACAAAAGATGTTTTTGCCGCCTATAAAGCATCCGGTTACAATCGGGAGTTCTATGAAGCCCATCGGGATATGCTGGCCTTGCGCAGCGCAGCAAAAAAGGCGTTTGATGCCTATAAGAAAGAGAACGGCTCTGACAAAAAGCTCCCGCGCATCAGTGAACTGAACGCAGAGTATGCAATGCTTCTGGAACGAAAGAAAAGCTCTTATGCAGAGTACCGCAAGACCAAATCGGAAATGCAAGATTGGCTTGTGGCGCAGAAGATCGTGCAGGAAATCCTGAAAGAGGACGAGCAGAAGAAAGAGCAGCTGCATGAGCAGGAAGTACGGCAGGAAGAGGAAAATAGACAAAGTAGTCGATGATGGAAAGTACGGTGCAGTGTGGGCGTAATGCTCATACTGCACCGTACTTTTTTCTTTGGCAGGAACTGCCGTTAAAGCATCCGAAACGGATGTGCAGCCCGATGCCACAGGCAGCGTTCTAAGGGGATTGGGGAGTTTCCCCAACAAGCAGAAAATCGCTTTCGTGTCACGAAAGCCCTGCTTGCAGAAGAGTGACACTTGCGAGAAGTCGGCATTTTTTATTTACTCTTAAAGCGCGTTGTGCTATAATGTCAATAGAGTTTTTTGATGGCTTGGAAAAATGGCAGTATCATACAACAGATTATTCAAACTTATGATTGACAGAAAGATGCGAAAAAAAGATTTATAATCGCTGCCATTTGATCGGTTATCAGCTCACTGCAGAAAATGCGAATGAGAAGAACTTAATTACTGGGACCAGATATCTGAATGTTCAGGGAATGTTGCCGTTTGAGAATATGGCAGCGGACTATGTAAAAGAAACTGGAAATCATGTGCTGTATCGGGTGACTCCGGTTTTTGAAGGCAGTAATCTCGTAGCATCCGGCGTACTAATGGAAGCGGAATCCGTAGAAGACAAAGGCGAAGGTATTTTGTACTGCGTTTACGTTTATAATGTTCAGCTGGGAATTAACATCAATTATGCGACGGGGGACAGCTCGGCTTCTGGAACAAACAAGACGGCAGAAACAGAGCAGGCCACACAGGCTGTTACGCAGGCAGCTTCTCAGCAGACCAGCACGGAATCCTATATCCTCAATACCTGACTCTTATACACATCTGACGCTGCCGACG
>OWIK01000541.1_pt1 | contig 12441 bp, 10 predicted proteins | sample 1732691 | NCBI WGS metagenome assembly OWIK01 (sample SAMN05065743, study PRJEB22554) | human gut metagenome | biome: ENVO:2100002; feature: ENVO:00000062; material: ENVO:00002003 | host: Homo sapiens | place: USA | reverse complement strand
GTTATCTGCCGTATAGGCAGGTTATATATTTCATAGTTCTTTTTTTATGGCTGACGTCTGATGGGGGTCGGCTTTTTGTGTTGCGCGGTTGATGTTGCAGGGCGTATGTGGCGAAGTGGGGGGGCTTTTTTGTCAGGGGCCGTTTTTCCTGTGCTATAATTTAGGCATACTTATGTAAAAGAGGTTTATCATATGGATATATATGGACAGTACAAGGATTCTTTAGAGGCGGTCATGCGGATGATGGCGGCTTCCATAGAGCGGTATGCGAAGGCACATAAAGATAATTCGGGGGAGTTGATTTATGAGCATCTGCGTTACCGGCTGAAATCGGAGAAGAGCATGCAGGCGAAGCTGGAAACGCGGGGATTGCCTCTTACCCCTTATTCGGCGCTCTGCGAGGTGCGGGATGCCATCGGGTTCCGTGTTGTTTGCCGCTTTATCGACGATATTTACAAAAATATTTCACGAATTAAAAACTTGCCGGGAATCACCGTGGTGAAAGAAAAGGATTATATACTGGATGTGAAATCAAATGGGTACCGCAGCTACCATATGATCCTGTCGGTTGAGGCGCCGTATGAGGACGTTCGCGGAGATAATCCGGGTCATTTTTTTGTGGAAATACAGCTCCGCACCATCGCTATGGATTCGTGGGCGAGTCTGGAGCATGAAATGAAATATAAGCACCATATCAGGAATGCGCCGCTCATTGAGCAGGAGCTGAAACGCTGTGCCGATGAACTGGCGTCCTGCGATATTTCCATGCAGACGATTCGTAAACTTATCCGTGAAGAAGGTGGAACAGAATGAAAATATTGATAGCAGAAGACGAAAAGGCTATGTCAGATGCCCTTGCGGCGGTGCTGAAACATTTCGGCTACGAGGTGGACGCCGTCTATGACGGGCTCGCCGCTACGGAAAAGGCGAGGGAGAACTCCTACAGTTGTATGATTTTCGATATCATGATGCCGAAAATAGACGGTATTGAAGCGCTGAAACGCATCCGTGACAGCGGTGATATGACGCCGGTCATCATGCTGACCGCCAAATCGGAGGTAGAAGACCGCATCATGGGCCTTGACGCAGGCGCGGACGACTACCTCGCTAAACCGTTCGCCATGGGGGAACTGCTTGCCCGCATCCGTTCTATGACAAGGCGCATGGGCGAATTCACGCCGACTAAGCTGAAAAAAGGCGATGTCGAGCTGGATGTGGCGGAGCAAGAACTTTCCTGCACCAGTTCCGTCCGCCTGTCGAGCAAGGAAACGAAGCTCCTTTCCTACCTTATGATGAACGAAGGGAAAACTATTTCTACCGACGAGCTTTTCCGCTATGTCTGGAGTGATGAAGCGGACATGGATATCGGCATCGTCTGGATGTATATTTCCTACCTCAGAGAAAAAATCGAGGCCGTTCATGGAAATATACGGATAGCAGGAGAGAAAAACGGCGACTTCCGCCTCCAGATCGTCTCCCGCTGATTGACATACAGAAACAGAAGGTACTCCTATGGATATGATACGCAGGCTCCACCGCAAATTTATATGGATAGCCACCGCCTCCGTCGTGGCTATCATCGTCCTTGCCGTCGGACTGATCAATGGCTCCCTCTACGTCAGGGTGCACCATGAAATATCGTCCATCACCGACATCATTTCGCAGAACGGCGGTACTATCCCATCCGACCTCGCGCCGCAGGAGAAAGGACTCTTCGAATTCGGGAACTGGGCGGAAGAAACACCTGAATTCTCCTATCAAGCGAGATATTTCTCCATTCTCTTTGACGCGAACAAAAAGGAAGCGAAGGTCATTAACGTCAACCACATCGCCGCATTCAACGCCAAAGAAGCCTTCAACCTCGCCGTACGGGTTCTCCAGACAGGGAAATCGGAAGATTTCTTCCTTAAAGACAGAGCCTATTACAACTATAAAATCACACAGACCGCCAGCGGTGACACCCTCGTCGTCTTTTTCGACTGTACCCGGGACATCCTCGCCCTCTCCTCCATATTCAGCTACTCCGTGGCGCTCGGTCTCTTCTGCATCATCCTCTTCTTCCTCATCATCACCTTCCTCTCCAGCAAGGCCATCAAGCCTTTCGTGAGAAATATGGAAAACCAGAAACGGTTTATCACAAACGCCAGCCACGAGCTGAAAACACCGGTGGCGATCATTTCGGCGAATACGGAAGCGCTCGAACTCATCAGCGGAAAGAACGAATGGACAGGGAATATTATCAAACAGACGAAACGCCTGACGAACCTTATCAACGACCTTGTTGCCCTCGCCCGGGTCGGGGAAATAGAAAAAGAAAACCTGAAACTGGAAGACGTGGATATTTCCCAAGTCACGGAAACCATCGCAGGCGACTTCCGACAGGTGGCGGCTGAACGGGGGAAGACGCTCGAAACCCATATACCGCCCGGCGTCCACGTCCGGTCAGAAGAAAAACTCTTCGGACAGATCCTCGGCATCCTTCTGGATAACGCCGTGAAATACTGCGACGAAAAAGGACGCGTGCAAGTGGAAGTCACGACAGAGAAAAAAGAAAAAGGTTTTGCGATAATAATCTCCAACGATTTTGCAGAAGGAGAAGATATAGACTACACGAAATTCTTTGAACGCTTCTACCGCCACGACATCTCCCACAGCAGCCAGATCAAAGGATACGGCGTAGGCCTCTCTATGGCTGCCGACATCGTGAAGCTCCTCGACGGAACCATAGACGTATCATGGAAAGAAGGGCGCATTTCCTTCCGCCTTGACTTCTGAAACAGAAAACGGCACTGAAAGAAAAACAGTGCCGTTTTTGAGTAAAGGATTGTGGAGTGTTTTTGGAAATGCAATGAAAATGAGGCGCAGCTTGATAATGACAGACTCAACGATCTTAATAGAAAATGGCAGATCGGATAAGCTATGAGTGGATTTGCCCCGATAATCCGATAATGGGTATTCAGGGCTTTGGAATCCAAATAGAGAAATCCTAAAGATTAACTATAAAATTTACACAGATGCTGTCAACGGATATCTTTGGTCTGATTTAACAAGTGAACAATTGTCCTGCAAATATGTAAGTGAAGCGGATGTGCTAAATGTTGTGTTGTTTAATAAACGTGCAAAATAGTGGCGTGAGGAAAATCCGGATCTGAAAGAAAAATGAGGGCTTGTGCAAATCTAAATGAGCTATTGGTCTTTGCGAATATGGAAAGCTATAATGCAGTTTTAATTGGTAAAAAGATTGATTGGAAAGAGCGAATGGTCGTGCTTAGAAAATTGACAAGAACCTAATTATTTTCTTTGGAGAATTTGAATACTGAAGGAATGAAAAAGTTGAAGGTTTTGGATAATGAAAAGTAAGGATGATCAAAATATTCATGAAGCTGAGCTATAGAAAAAGCAGTACGGCAAATGTATCCATGCTAAGAACATTTTGTGGTTGCTGTTTATTTTTATCATGGTGTACAATATAGACAACTGCTGGATCAGCAGCTTAGAAAATATATAGAATGATTATTATCTGCCGCATAGGCAGCCTATTTTGGAAAGGTGGTTCGACTATTTTTATAAATCCATGTATAGAATCATTAAAGAATTTGTGATATCATGCATTTAAAGAGGAAAAGAAAATAATGACGATTGAAAAAGTTCATGAACAGCGAATTAAGGAGAGGAGAAAAATGGAACATAACATAAATGATACAGATGACATTGTGGAAAAAATGAGATTACTGGTGGCTGATGGTACGATATGGCTGACACAAAAGGAAATAGCGGAGCTTTTTCAAACGACGAAACAAAGTATAGGCATGCATATCAGGTTCATCCTGAAGCATGGTGAATTGGATGAAAGCGTGGTGGTCAGCTATCGGCTGGCTGACCGAAAACAGGGGACGATGCAAGGGAAATTGCAGGTACGAAAGACAGCCCGTTATAACTCAGACATGGTATTGGCGGTTGCGCGCCGTGTGTGCTTACCAAGGGGGAGGCAGTTCAGGAGGTATGACACAGCGGTATTAAAAGAGTATCTTGGCAGGAGATTCTGCCAAGGATAAATAACATTTGAGAGGTTGGGGCGGAACAATCCTTTGTAAGGAGTTATCCTGCTGTATCAGGGGAAATGCCGGAGTGATCTGCAGCCGGTATGGATTATGGTTCTGAAAAGGAGGATAATGAGTTTCAAAATGGCATAAGCTTCATGAGAAAATCATAGGTCTGTTGATTGGCAGACGGTCATTGCAGGATGTATTTGACGGAGGTTTCTGATGATAGAGGATATTGTCAAGTCGGACTTAAAAACGATTCTTCATTCTAAACGGGCGAATTTATATTATCTTGAAAAGTGCAGGATCATGCAGAAGGATGGACGTATTGTTTATTTGACGGAGACGAAAAAAGAGAACTTGTTTTGGAATATTCCGATTGCCAACACAACAGTGATTCTTTTGGGCAGCGGTACTTCTGTGACACAGGCGGCAATGCGGCTGCTCAGCAGCGCCGGTGTACTTGTTGGTTTCTGCGGTGGTGGGGCTACACCGTTATTTGCCGGTACGGAGGTGGAGTGGCTGAAGCCGCAAAGTGAGTACAGGCCGACAGAATATGTGCAGGGGTGGCTGTCTTTTTGGTTTGATGAAAAGAAACGTCTTGCTGTGGCAAAGGAGTTCCAGAAAAAGCGTATCCGTTTTCTGCAGACAGTCTGGGATAAAGACAATGAATTGGCCGATGAAGGTTTTTTTACCGATGATGCTTTGTCAGAAGAAGCGATTTCCGTTTTTAAGAGCCGCATGGAAATAGCGGGGGATGTGACCCATGTATTGGCGGCGGAGGCGGAATTCACAAAAAAGCTCTACAGGTACGCGGCACAGAATACGGAAACAGTCGATTTCACGAGGGAGCGTAATTCTGACCAGCCTGCGAACAGGCTTCTGGATCATGGGAATTATCTGGCGTACGGACTGGCGGCAACGACTCTCTGGGTACTTGGTATTCCCCACGGCTTCGCGGTGATGCATGGTAAGACAAGACGAGGCGCTCTTGTTTTTGATGTAGCGGATTTGATCAAGGATGCCATTGTCCTGCCATGGAGCTTTATCTGTGCCATGAGAGGGCAGAGAGACAGAGAATTCAGACAGATCTGCTTACAGAAGTTTACCGAACATAAGGCGCTGGATTTTATGTTTGATGAAGTGAAACGGTGCAGTAGACTATATGCGGGCGGTGAACGGTCATGATGGTCATATTTACGAGCAGGAGCGAGAAGAAGGCTATTTATACGGTGCGGAGGATTCTGGATAGTTTTGCAGACAGAATTGGGAATGATACGTGGAAAACGGTCATTACTCAAGAGGGATTGCTGACGGTACAGGCACTTTTGCGACGGACTGCTACCAAAAGTACAGCAGTGGCGTGTCATTGGATCCGGTCACGGAGCCATAGCGAGCTGGTCTGGATTGTAGGGAAGCGGGACATGTTTAATGAGGAAGGCATCGTGCCTGTCCACTCCACACAAAAGGAAATCCTTCACCATGAGTGGGAAAACGATTGGCAGTATCTGCCGTTGATAAAAGCGCTGGCAGCGGTGGCGGCACTCTTCCATGACTGGGGAAAGGCATCAGCGTTATTTCAGGAAAAACTGGATAAAGGGACATTGAAAATGGATCCCTTCCGTCATGAATGGGTATCTTGCAAGCTTCTTGAAGCGCTTGTTTTTGCCGCAGGTGCGGAGGAAGACGACAGAAAATGGCTGAAAGTACTGGCCGAAGGAACGATAAAGACAGAGGATATAGAAAAGAATCTGCAAATTGACGAAAAAGGAAACGGGCAGGCAGATATGAAAAAGCTGGATGCAGCACATTTGCCGCCGATTGCAAAATTTCTGATGTGGTTGATCTTGTCTCATCACAGGCTGCCGTCTATGGATAAGGATGGCTGGGTGAATGTAGAGAAAAAAAGTTTCCACAGTATGTTCTTCAGTCTGAATGCGTGCTGGGGATATGAGAGTGAAGCGGAGGAGGCTATTATGTGTCGCAGGAGCTGCTTTGTATTTCCGGAGGGACTCCTTGTGGAGAATGCGGCAGCCTGGCGGAAGGCCATAAAAAAATGGTGTGGCCGATTATTAAATGATTATGACAGACTGATGGATATTATGGGAGGGGAAACATATAAACCATCTTTCAGGGCTATCGCCCACTATACGAGATTGTCTCTTATGCTGGCGGATCATTATATTTCTTCCCTGCCTGAGGAAACAGATAAGGGCCGATGGGCAAAAAATGATTTATGGGCGAATACAGACGGTAAAACCGGAAAGAAAAAGCAGTTTCTGGAGGAACATTTGGTTAGGGTCTGTGAACAGGCAACCCATATTGCCCACAGACTTCCTTATTTCAGTGATCAGATGGAGAGCGTCTATGATGTAAAGGCGTTGGCAAAGAAAAGTCCGGTAGTTTTCAGATGGCAGGATACAGTTGTCGAGAAAATCAGAGCATTCCGGGAGAAGAATGGGGATGGTGCCAGGTATTTTATAGTCAATATGGCAAGCACCGGCTGCGGCAAGACGTTTGCCAATGCAAAGATCATGCAGGCTGTATCGACGGACGGGAAATCGCTCCGGTATATCCTTGCCCTCGGTCTCCGTACGTTGACGCTGCAGACCGGTGATGAATACAGGGAACGGATACATTTGGACAGAAATGATCTGGCCGTCCTTATTGGTTCCAGTGCTGTAACCAAATTGCATGAGGAAAATAAGGAAGCAGATAAAGATAAAGAGAAAAAGGGAAATAGAAAGGGGTATTTATCGGAAGAGCCGCTGCTGCCGGAAGAATTGGAGTATGTGGATACGGAAAGCGAGGAGCAGTCCCGGTTTCTGGATATCTTTTTCAATAAGACAGATAAAAAAGGAATGACGGTAAATGAAAAGACATCAAAAAAGAATAAAGCCTTTCTATACAAGCCTGTTCTTGCGGCGACTATCGATCATATGATGGGGGCTGTGGAGACGACGCGGGGAGGAAGGTATATTTTGCCTTCATTGCGGCTGATGTCATCGGATCTGGTGATTGATGAAATTGATGATTTCAATTCCAAGGATCTCATTGCCATAGCAAGGCTTGTCCATCTGGCGGGATTGTGCGGAAGAAATGTGGCGATCTCTTCAGCGACGATACCGCCTGATCTGGCGGAAGGGCTGTACAGGTCATATCAGGCAGGACTGAAAAGTTACAATTCCTTCTTTACAGGGAAAAAACAGTGTGCTCTTGTGCTTTGTGATGAGTTCAGGACAGATGTGGAACCGATGGACAGCGGGGATGATTCGGCTTATCGAAAGATTCACGATCGATTTATCCGTAAACGAGTGGAAAATCTGGGGAAAGAGCCGATAAAGCGTAAGGGATATATACAGCCCTGCAGAGCGGAATATAATGACACTGACGCTGCGAAAGAGACTTCCTATTTTGAAAATATGAGGAAGGCCATAGAAAAGCTGCATGAAAATCACCATGTCATTGATAAAAGAACAAAGAAGCGGATTTCTTTCGGCGTAGTTCGTGTGGCAAATATCACTCCCTGTGTGAAAGTCAGCCTGTACCTCATGAAATGCGGATGGAGCGAGGGGACAGCTGTCCGAGTGATGACTTACCACAGCAGGCAGATCCTTCTTCTCCGTCATGAGCAGGAGCGGTATCTGGACAAGGTGTTCACAAGAAAGACGCAGTCTGCCACAGTGGATTTTCAGGATGAAACTGTGCGGAAGCATCTGGACAGCACACCGGAGGAGAATATCATATTTATTCTTGTAGCAACACCGGTGGAGGAAGTCGGCCGTGATCATGACTTCGATTGGGCAGTGGTGGAGCCGTCGTCGTACCGATCCATCATACAGCTTGCCGGCCGTGTCCTTCGTCATCGTCAGCCGGTTTCAGGGACGCTTGAAAAAAAGAATATGGCAATCATGGCATATAATCTGAAAGCCTGGCAGGGAAAAGAGCCGGCTTACAGCAAACCTGGGTATGAAACCGAAAAGCGGAAATTGAACAGTTATGACATGCATGATCTTGTGGATGAAGAAGAGCTGGGCAGAAGGATTGATGCGGTACCGAGAATTTTAAAACCGGAAATGCTGGATAAGGAGCAATTCTGTCCGGATGATAAAAGATATTTCTCAAAACTCTCTGATCTGGAACATGCGAGCATGATGGATTTTAACTGCAAGGAAGATTGCGGGCCGCAGTGTATGCACGGATGGATGGAAGAATACTGGTGGATGACGGCACTTCCGCAAGGCTGCAGCCGCTTTCGTGAAAGCTATGGGGAAGAAATCAAGGCCTGCGCGGTGTATGAGGAGGGGGAACGAAAATTTCTTGTGTATGAGGGAAAGGAGAAGACTTTGCTTTCAGATAGTGTAGGAATTACCGACTACAGTGGTATGACAGAGGAAATGGAGGGACGGTTATGGATTATTCGTGATTATGAAGCTGCCTTGAGGCGGTACGTATCAGATACAAGTGATGTGCCGCAGGATGTGCAGATGAATGAGGTTTCCTGCAGATATGGAGAAATCACTATACCCTACGGGAGATCCAGTACAGTGGATGAATGGAAATATTCAGATCAGTTAGGTATGTTCAAGTTAACGGAAGAAAATAGACAGGAGGGATGATTTTGAGCGGGTTGACAGCGTACATATCGGAAGCGGCTGCAGGGAAAAAGAAAACGCCGCAGAAGTGGCTGGCGGATACGGTTTCTTTGCTTTCCAAATGCGATATGGCGACACATGTCGGGAAATTCACCCATCCCGATGTGAAAGTGTATTTGCAGAGAAAAAATAAAGCGGGACAAAATGCCTATGTACTGACGGAAAATGTGGACTGTGAAACGGATATCGTATATTCTTCTGCCGCTTACATGGGCGCAGCGAAATTACTGCTTTATGCATTGGATGACGGAAGACCATTATGGAAGCATATCTATGAAAATGATGAAAACGTTAGGAGAGAAGTAGAATCTTTGGGCGTATCCTTCGATACAATGAGACAGGAAGTGGAACGCATGATGGCGACTGCCGATCCGGCAGCGACGGACGGAAGGCTGCGGCAGATTTACTTTCCTGCCGGAGAAGGGACGTATCATCTGTTGACCGTATTGCCGTCCTCAAGCCTTCTGCAAGTGCTGAACGGCAGAAGCAGGAATATGAGGCAGCACAGGTTTGACTGCCGTAATGAGAAAAGCGAGTTTTATGGGAATGCATGTGATGAAATCATGGAGAGGACAGTCATCGGCTTTGGGGGAACGAAAGCGCAGAATATCAGCGCCTTTAATGCACGGGTAGCGGGAAAAGCGGATCTGCTCATGTCTATGCCGGCTCTGCTGGAAGGGGAAAAAATACGTCGCCCCCACCGTAATTTCCTTGAGGAAACAGTGCCATACCGGGCCTATTTCTTCCTGTTCCGAAATCTGCATGAGTTGTTTCTTATGGAACGGAATAATGCGGAAATTCGGAATAAGAGGGAAGCACTGGTCTGTGATCTGATTGATGTCATACTGCAGTCCTGTTATCGTTTACGGGAAGAGCCTGCCGGCTGGAGCAATGGCGAGGAGTTCCTTAATCTGCCGCAGATCCAGAAAATATGGCTTGATGAACAATATAGAGAGGAACGGACAGATGAATGGGCAAAGGAAACAGGGAAGTATTTTGCAAAATGGTTTATTTACAAATATAGAAGGATTAAAAAAGAACAGCGTGTATCATTGGGCGAGGAGGAAATGAAACATATCCGGCACGCAATGATAAAAGTGCTTATGGAGGAGGTGAGAAGTTTGTCATGAAAGCATATCTGCTTATATCCCATCTGCGTATTCATAATGCCAATGCCATGAGCAGTACCTTAACCATCGGAGTACCTGCTATGACAGCATGGCTCGGTGCAGTCCATGCACTGGAACGAAAGTTGGGAGAAAGGAGGGAGCCGGCTCTGGAGGGGATACGACTTGTAAAAACAGCGGTATCATATCACAAGACGAATCTGCAGATTTATAAGGGCCCCGGAGACTATGTAAATTCTCTTGTAGGAACGGCAAATCCACTTAATGAAAAAGAGGAAAGACCGTCATTTATTGAAGATGCGAGAATCCATCTTTCCGTATCCCTTCTGATAGAGGCCGAAAGGGTAGATGGGAATAACATGGAATTATTGGAACAGGCAGTAAAGGAAATATTGCCCCGGATGAAAATGGCGGGGGGAGACGTACTGGATGTAGAGAAAATCAAAGTCATGCGTATCGATGAAGACAATCCTATATCAGTTAGAAAAGTAATTTCCATCCTTATGCCCGGTTATATACCTATTGAGCGCAGGGATCTCATGGAAGCGAAAGAGCTGGAAGGAAAAGACAGTCTGGACAGGCTGCTTCACTATCTGAAAGTACATCAGACAGCAGAAAAAGATGAATCTGGTAAGGTAACAGACTGGAAATATGAAAAGGCGGCGGCCGGATGGATTGCGCCGCTTGCTGTAGGATTTAAAGGATTGTCTCCGCTGGGGAAAGTGAAAAATCAGCGGGATCCGGATACGCCCCATCGATTTGCAGAAAGCATAGTCACCCTTGGTGAATTTAAGATGGCTCATCGGTTCCGTGACATAGATGAAATGATGTGGCACTATGCCTATGAAGAAACCAATCAATTATATCTTTGTAAAAATAAGGAATGATCAGGAGGAAATGAAAATGGCGAAAAAAGAATCAAATCTGGCATCTGTACTTTCTTTTGAAAAGAAACTTGTTTTATCGGATGGCTATATGTATGGAACAACCTGGGAAAAAAGAAATGAAACAGCCCGTCCCATTTCACTGATAGAGAAATCTGTGAGAGGAACCATTTCTAACCGTTTAGATAAAGTGACCTTGAATGACCCGATGAAACTGAATGCCAAGGTGGAAAAAGCAAATCTGCAGACCGTAGACAGTGCTTCTATTTCTTTAAACGATGACACATTGAAATTATCCTTTACAATCAAAGTCCTTTCCGGTGTAGAGCATCCTTCTGCATGCAATAACGAAACCCATCATAAAAAGATAGAAGAAATAGGAAAGAAATTTATTGAGCAGAACGGATTTAAAGAGCTGTCAGCCCGCTATGCGATGAATATAGCCAATGGCCGCTTCCTTTGGAGAAATCGTGTAGGGGCAGAAAAAGCGGAGGTCATTGTATCCATAAAAGAAGAAAATAAAAAATGGATATTTAATATTTATGATTTCAGCTTGAAGGATTTTGATAAGAATCGTGAAAAAGTGGAAGAATTGGCATCTTTTATTGCCGAAACTCTCTGTGGAAAGAGGTCATCCCTTCTGATCGAAGTGGAAGCCTTCGCACTTATGGGGAAAGGACAGGAAATTTATCCCAGCGAAGAACTGATTCTTGATAAAGGAAAAGGCAAGAAGAGCAAGGTTCTTTACCAGGTAGACGGTACGGCCGCTATGCACTCGCAGAAACTCAGCAATGCCATCAGAACCGTCGACACATGGTATCCCAAGGAAGAGGGCAGACGGATACCGATTGCCATTGAACCCTATGGTGCGGTCACCACTCTTGGGAAAGCCTACCGTACCCCAAAAGAGAAAAAAGATTTTTATACCCTGTTTGATCAGTGGTCAACCGGCAGTGAACCGGATGATGAAAATGACAAAAATTATGTCATGGCTGTTCTCGTCCGCGGCGGTGTTTTTGGTCAGAGTGAAAAGGAATAAGCTATGGAATACTATCAGGAAATTACTTTGCTCCCCTGTGCGGAAGTATCGCTTGCCTTCCTTTGGACCAAAGTGTTTACCCAGCTCCATATTGCTTTTGCAGATGAAAAGAATAAAAGCGGACATAACCCTTATGCCGTTTCATTTCCCGAATATAGGGAAACAGGTCTGGGAGAAAAAATCCGTGTCTTTGCGGAAGCACAAGAATTGGAAAGACTCAACCTGTCCAAAGTACTGGGACGCCTCCTTGATTATGTGCACTGTACAAGCATAAGGAAAGTGCCGGAAAGAAAAGTACAGGAAAGAAAAACTTATGCCATATATAGCAGGTACCAGCCTGAGGGCTCAATCCGGGTAAAAGCGAAACGCTATGCAAAAAGACATCCGGGAGTAACGATTGAAGAGGCTGCCCGGCTTCTGCAAGGAAAGAGAAAATCTGTCAGATTGCCGTACATACAGATGAAAAGCCTTTCCCGCGGAGGAACATTTAGCCTTTTTATAAAAAAGCGGGTAGAAGAAGAATCTGCCTTGACAGAATGCGGAACCTATGGTTTAAGTAATAACAGAACCGTTCCGGAATTTTAACCCAAATTTTTATGGCGTTTGAAAAATGCGATTAAATCAATATATTTCAAGGCAGGAATAAATTTGGGTCAAAGTGGGAAAAAGATGTATAAGCGCACGTGCTGTCGG
>OWIK01000515.1_pt1 | contig 12882 bp, 6 predicted proteins | sample 1732691 | NCBI WGS metagenome assembly OWIK01 (sample SAMN05065743, study PRJEB22554) | human gut metagenome | biome: ENVO:2100002; feature: ENVO:00000062; material: ENVO:00002003 | host: Homo sapiens | place: USA | reverse complement strand
CACCGTAAGCGTTGTCGGCAATCTCGCCGTACTTCGACAGGTCGATGACGAAGGTCTGGTCAGAGGTGCCGGAGTTGCGGTGGATGACGGTCTGCGTCTTGCCATCGGCGGAGGTGGCAGTCATGTTGTTGTCTTCATCGTTGTTGGCGATGACCTTGTCGCCCGCGTGGATGAAGTGAGTGATGGCCTTGACGCCGTTGTACTTGGCGTTGGCAATAACCGTGCACGGTTCAAGTCCATCGGCGGTACCGCCGTTGTTGTTCACGCGACGCTCGGAGTAGAGCTTGCCGTCCTTACCGGCCACGGTGCAGTCGAAGTCAATCAGCACGGTGCCCCAGTTGGTGTTTTCACCGGCCGGGTTCACGTTCGAGCCCATCTGCATGTTGTAGAGGTCCTCGACCACCTGCCAGAAGGTGAAGTCCTTGGACTGCAGGCGGGTGACGTTGGAGCTGATCTTGCTCATCATGCCCAGCGCGTTGTCGAAACCGTACGGGTTGTAGGAGCCGGACTGCCAGGAGCCGTCCACCTCGCTCATCGACAGCTTCTTGCCGTCTGCCTGAGCGATATCGCGCGATTGCATCTGGCTGCCGTCGGAGTAGGCGTGAACATTGTACTGATCGATAAGGTCCTTGATCGCCTGCGGGTACTGGTTGTACGACTTGACAAAGTCAGCGGAGTTTGTAGCATCAGTGGCTGCGATGATGGTGTCATCATTGTCCTTGAGCGCCTCAGCGAGTGCGGTAATCGTCTGCTGCTGCTGGGCGTTATTGACATGCATACCCTCCTGCGGCTTCTTCAGCGCGTTGGAGTATGGGGTGACGGACTTATCTTTGTCGGAGTAGTACTTATCCCAGTAGTTGTTAATGAGCTTGGTGTTGTCATCGCTCTCATCGGTGTACTTCGAAGCCATGTCGCCCGGAGTGCCCCAGTAACTGGTCTCGGACTCGTTGAACGGCTCGACCGTGTCAACGTTTGCGCCAAGGCTTTCGAGGTGCTCGACGTTCTTGGTCATGTACTGAGCGAATTTCTCAGGGTTTGCAAGATTATTGCTACCGGAGTTGTATCCACCAGTGGCGTAACCGCTGTTGGTCAGGAACCACGGAGCGGAGTTGGCGAAGGCCTCTACATCGGTGATGTCGGGGTTATCGCCGGTGGCACCGCGCTCAATCCACCAGTCTTGGGCGGCGGACTTGGAGAAGTCATACTGGTTGTCGTCAGTCGGGTCGAATGCCGCAGCCAGCTTGTCTTTGTCGGCCTGCTTGGTGGTTACGCCATTGCCATACGTGCCGGAGCCGGTGGCGTCATCTTTCCACGTGCCAGGCACGGCAGCGCCTTGGCGCATGAATGGGTAGCCGTAGGCAACATCGGAGGCATTGCCGCCGCCCACGTTGTAGCGGGCCATGTTCAGGTCCAGTCCTTCATCACCGAAGATGGACTGGTAGAACTGTTCGCGCAGCTGTTTGCCGTATTCCACAGCCTTAGCCTTGGAAGCGTCATCGCCGAGATTGGTGGTGATGGCCGATTCCTCGCCGAGGCTGCCGGTGGCGTTGGCGAACCAAGCCAGCGAGGTGCCCCAGCCATCGAAACTGTTGGCATACCATGGGTTCGGGGTCACGGTAATGGCATCGTTATCAGCCGCATACGCAGTGCCGGCAACCGCAAACGCCCCTCCTCCCACTAGTGTTGCCGCCGCAACCATTGCAGCAAGCGATTTGCTCAGTACCTTCATTGGTCTCCTTAGTGTTCCTGCTGTCCGCCTTATACCGGAAAAATCGGCCTTTGCTTCACTGAGCCAGCCTCTTTGCCTGATACATGACCTACGTCGACTCCTTCTTTCGGCGCAGCCAAAATGTTTACGCAAACATTTTGATATGAGCGATTTTATCACAAAACCGTCACCCAGCAAACAACTTCAGAGACCACAAACGACGCACAAAGTCATGAGCCATTCGAATTGCGCTGGCCCAATCGCTACGAATCATATTTGCCGTAGCCCTTAAGTGAATCCCACTGCATCGAGATATCGCGCCCGCTATCCCTTCCGATAACGCCGACCACGCGTGTTGCCTTCAGCAATCAGCTTTCCTTGCGCAACTAAACCGTTTAGGAATTTGCGGACTGTTCTGTTATCGAGCTCTGTTATCTTGGCGAGTTCAGGTACAGTCACATAGTCAACCTCTGTCAAGCGTCGATTCATCGCCGACAGCATCGCTGCCCGCGAATCAATTTCACCCGATGCGGTTGCATCTGCTTTCTTACCATCCACACGTTCCCCGCCAATGAGCCTCGCACCCTCTTCGGCATCTTTCTCAACTACAGATCTCACGCTAGCAAAACCAGAACCATCCACGGTCTTCAGCGCAGGAACAATAGGAATCGTCGCCTCGAATATGTCACCATCGCGGAACTCAGGCTCTCGCTCAGTATATTGCCGGGACGCTCTTATCAGATTCCGCAGTCCGCTACCCAGCTGCTCGGCTATGCCGGTCTGCACAAACACATTAGCGATAATCGGATTCTTTGGCATTGGCGTGAACTCGCCCAGCTTCATTCGACCTTCAAAGAATGAGCGCGAAGCATTAACCGTCCGGATGGATTCATTATCAATGGTGACACGCGCCACCACCGGACTGGAATACTCCCGATGCATGAGGCTGTTTGCCACCAATTCACGGGCGATCATCGTACGCGGGCTCACTCGCTTATCGCCCTTTAACACAAAGCGGTCAGGCAGATTCCGCTCAGTAAATTCACGGAGTTGCTCGTACGAATCGAACAAGTTGGTCCGCACCATAAGTCGGTCATCGTATCGGTCAATATTGTCTCGCCGAACCACGGCATCAGTAATATACGCTGGGCAAACCGAGGAAATGACTTCATCCTTGCCCAAGAGCAGCACTGCAGCAAGATTAAAGCCCTCTTCGCCGGTCGTGTAATCACGATCGTATAGCTTGGCGCTGCGGAACAGTTCTTCGTCAGACATAGTTCCCCAAGGGTGCCCAGCTCGCTGAGCGACCGCCAGCTGCCGCATTCGCGCAATCAGCTCAGGACGCAAATCAAACGGAGTCACGTAACGGAAAATTCGCCGTTCGGAATAGTAGTTCTGCTTGCGAATATACATTTGACTAATCTGGATATCGCTTTCGATGTGTGTATCCACATCAGCAATGCGATCAAACACTGCGCCCTTGAACCGCACAACCGAAGAACTCGGAGCTACCCAAATACGAACAATAATCCGTTCGTCGTACTCGATATGTTCCGTTTCCACCATTGGAGCCGGTTCGAACATCTTACGATTAGACACTACGTTGACAACGTTGCGCTCTATCTCACTAACGCGCTTAGAATCGACGCCGAGCACTTGACCGTCATCGTCAACGCCAAGATAAATGCTGCCACCAGAACGATTGGCGAATGAGCATACAGTCTCAAAAGTATCCGTATGAGGCAATTCGCTGCAGCGCTTGAACTCGACCATAGATGATTCACCGGCCTGCAGCACTTGCATAAGTTCATCCTGCGTCATCGCATTCCGCCCTTCATAGCGATAATTCATACATTAGGACATGGCACTTATCGTATTTTAGCATCTAATTAGTACATTAGGACATTGTTTTATGTCCTAATGTACTAATTAGGCGGCTAATTGTACTAATAATTGCACACTGATGTACTAATCCGATGATCGAATGCACTAATTGTCCGCGCAAATGCACTAATCGGATGACCGAATGTATCAATGAGACCTATAGGCAGCCGATTGGCTGACGATCAGCCCAGTCATTGGCTATCGGCCGCTAGCCAGTCAGCCGCCAACAGCCAACAGCCACCCAACTAATAGCCGCCAGCCAATCAGCCCGTCCAATCACTCCTTGTGTTCCAGTGCGGCCTTTAAATCGCGGCTACGGTAGCGTTCGCGCAGCATCGAGAATCCACCGAAGCCCACAAGCCACACCAGGCCGGCAATCGCGGAATTGCGCGTATCGTCCGCAAGGAACAACGTCAGGTAGATGAACACGAAGAACACGATTGCCACCGTATTGAGCACCTTCCAAGCGGGCATGACGAACCCGTCCGGAATGAAATCAGCGGAGCGACGGTACTTGCGGTGTGCCATCAGCGTCAGGATGTAGATGAACAGGAACACCGCGGAGCTGGCGGACGAGAACAGCACGAACGCTCCGGACACGCCGGGGATGGCGTTGACGATCGGCGACAGCAGTATCAGCGCCGCGGACACCAGGATGGCGCGGGCCGGCACCTTGCGATCGGACACCTGACCGAGCTTGTTGAGCGTCGGGTTCGGCGACACCTCGGACAGCTGGTACAGGTGGCGGCCAGCCGAGTACAGCAGCGAGTTCAGCGCGGAAGATGCGGCGGTAATCACCACGAAGAACACCAGCGCAGACGCCCAATTCAGCCCGGCATACTGGAACATCATAATGAACGGGGATGCGAAGGAGCCGTCCTTGTTCGGCTTGAACGAGGTCCACGGCACAATGCACATGATGGCCACCAGTGCGCCCACATAGAAGATGAGCACGCGCACGATAATCTCGTTGATGGCCTTGGGCAGCACCTTGCGCGGATTCTTGGTCTCGGAGACGGTGACGCCCACGAATTCAATCATCTCGTAGGCGAAGAACACCATCTGGAAGCTCATGAGGAAGGCCATCCAACCGTTCGGCGCGAACGAGAAGTTGGCGAACAGGTTGTCGAATCCGGCGTGGCCGGCCGGGCTCACGTGGTCCACGCCGTGAATCTGCACGGCTGGGTAATGGTAGCCGATCACGATCATGACCACGGCGGTGGCGATCATCGCGCAAATCAGCGTGATCTTGATCATCGAGAACCAGAATTCCACCTCGCCGAACACCTTGACGGCAATCAGGTTGATGGAGACCAGCGACACCAGGAAACACAGCTCGATCAGCCATTTCCAATGGGTCAGGTCGATGCCGAACGTGTCGAAGAAGGTGATGAAGTACGTGGAGACGGCCGTGATCTCGGTCATGCCCAGCAGCACGAGCGCGGCCCAATACGTCCAGCCGGCGAAATGCCCCCACCCGTTGCCAAGGTAACGGGTGATGAAATTGATGAAGGTGTGCTGGCTGGGGTCACGGTACATCATTTCGCCGATGGCGCGCATCAGGAAGAACATGATGACACCGACCAGAATGTACACGAAGATGATCGAGGGGCCGGTTAGCGAGATTGACTTGCCCGAGCCCAGGAACAGGCCGGTGCCGATGGTGCCGCCAATGGCGATGAACTGTACGTGGCGATTGCTCAGGCCACGCTCCATCTCGTTGGTCTGGTCCAGGCTTTCGACAGACTTGAGTTTGCCCGTAGCCTGCTGTGTACCACCATTCACATTCGTATCGGCCATACTGATTTCATTTCTCTTCTCTGCCGCCCGATTGTTACGCACCAGACGCGATACTCGTTCAAAACAAGTTCAAACTGTATCACCGAAATATGTCACGAAAACCGCTCAGCTCAAGAATACATGCGATGATACTGTAAATATTCCGCCAAAAAGTTCAATTCATCAACACCAAATTGAACTTCTACCTCTATTCCACGGACTTGAGCGAGCTGACCGGGTCTACGCGATCGAGCACTGGGTTGGTGAACAGCTGCACCAGCAGCGCGAACGCCAGCGTCGCCACCACGGCAATCGCATAGCTGTACCAGTGCACTTCCACTTCGAAATACAGCGACGGCATATTCAACGCAGCAGTCAGTAATCCGCCTATCCACCTGCCAAGCGGCAGACCAACCACCACACCCATACCGGTCAATATCATCATCTCGCGGTTCACGTAGTTGTGCACCTCGCGGTCATAGAAGCCCAGCACCTTCAGTGTGGCCATCTCGCGGATGCGTTCGGACACGTTCGTATTGGCCAACGTAAACAGCACCACCAGCGCCAGGCCGCCGGCGAGCCCCACAATCAGCGCCACCACGGCACCCATCAAATCGAACTTAAACGTGGCGGCCAGATGCGCACAGCTCACGGCCTTGAGCACCGACGATTCCTCGCCCAACCGATCCGCATATTCGGCCTGTTCGGTCTCGGAACCTTTCAGCTTGGCGAGCATCGCGTTCCACGTCAAGGTCGAGGCAGTGCCATCTCCCGAAGCCGAAGACGTCACACCGTCGGCCGCAAACTTCTGGTCGTACAGTCGCTCACTGATGTACACATCAGAGCCGATGAGGTTGCGCGTCACCGCCGCAACCTTCACCTTGGCCCGCCCGCTGCCGCCATTGCTCAACGTGACGGTGTCGCCCGCATGAATATCCAACGAATTGGCTGCGGACTTCGCCACAATCACACCACTATCGTCCAGCGCTACAGTGCCGCCACCCGCTTTGCCGAAGATATTGGGCAGCTCGAACCACCCATCGTCACCGGCCTCTTCCAGCGTGACCATGTCGTTCAGTTTGTTCAACGAATTGTTGGGCACCGTCATCAGCTGCACGGTTTCGCTTTCCTGCGCCGCATTGCTCATCTCGCCGCTATCCACGCGCAGATTCAGCGTTTCGGTGGCCCGGCCATCTTGTGCCACCTGCTTGCGCATCGCGGTGGCGTCATCGTCATTGGCCACGACCATCAGGTCGTACTGGTAGATCTGCTCATATTGCTTGACGCCAGTCGTGTCGACGGTGTCGTTAATCGCAAATCCGCAGATAATCAGCGCTGTGCAACCAGCCACGCCGCCCACGGTCATAATCAAACGCGACTTGAATCGGAAGATATTGCGCGCAGTGACTTTGCCGAGGAAGTTCAGCCGGCTCCATACCGGGCGAATCCGCTCCAACAATATGCGAGCGCCCGCCTTCGGCGCCTTCGGGCGCATCAGCGCGGCGGGCGTGTGCCGTATCTCCTCGCGGCAGGCGAGCGCGGTGACCACGCCCACACCGACCACGAACAGCACGATGCCGGCCGAGCCGTACAGCCAGTCGTATTCGAGTCGCACACCGGGCAATATATACAGTCCCTCAATCACCACCATCAGGAATGCCGGGATGCCGAGGAATCCGACCAGCAGACCGATGCCGCCGCCGACCAAGCAGGCGAGCAACGCGAACAGCAGATACCGGCTGGACACGGCGAGTCCGCCATAGCCGAGTCCAAGGTAGGTGCCGATAAGTCCGCGGTCTTCCTCGACCATGCGGGTCATGGTGGTCAGGCTCATGAGCACGGCGACCAGCAGGAACACAATCGGGAATGCGCGGCCGATGGATTCGATGGAACTGACGTCTGATTTGAGCGAGCTGAATCCGTCGATCGAAGCGCGTGTCTGCACATACCAACGTGCGTTGGCCACATCGTCGATGCGCCGTTGCTGCTTGGCGAATTCGCTTTCCGCTTCGCTTCGCTTCGCATCGAGTTCAGACTGCGCATCATCCAGTTTCGCCTTGCCGTCCGCGAGCTGTTGTTCGCCTTCTTCCAGCTGCCGCTCGCCTTCTTCGAGCTGCTGCTTGCCGCTGGCCAGTTGGGCGGCCTGCGCTTCAAGTTGCGCCGACTGGGTTTCGAGGGTTGCGGCATTCGCTTCGAGTTCCGCGGATTTGGTATTGAGCTGTGCCTCTCCTGCAGCCGCTTCCTGTTCCTTGGCGGTCAGTTGCGCGTTCTGCTGGTCCAAGGTGGATTGTGCGGGGGCAATGGTTTCGTTTAATGTGCGCTGCAAATCGGCTTTCTGCTGGGTCAGACTGTCTCGCTGCGTTTGCAGTTCCGTTTGCTTGGCGGCCAGCTGTTGCCGCAGCTCACTGATTGACGGCACTTCAGGCAGGGTAATGCCAAGGCGCGCGAGCAGTTGCTTGATGGCCTGCCATGTGGGTGAGTTGAAGTCGATATTCGGGTCAAGTTGCGCCAGTAGATTGTCGGCCTGTTGAATCATGGACAGCATCTGATCAATTTGTGCCACGCCTTGGTCGATTTGGGTAATGCCCTGTTCGATTTTCGTGCGATTGGCAGTCAGTTCCGTTTGCGCCGCATCGAGCTGTTTGCGAGCCGAGGTGAGCTGCGCTTTGCCCGATTCGAGCTGGGTGCGCGCTTCGGCTATCTGCTGGCGACCTTGCGCGATCTGTTGACGGGCCGATGCAATCTGCGCACGTCCATCGGCGAGCTGCCGTTCGCCATCGGTAATGGTTGTCCTGTTGTTCTCCAATTCGGTACGGCTATCTTGCAATGTCGTTTCGTTGGCTTCCAGCTCGGCCCAGTTGTCGTCGATCTGCTTCTGGGCTTCGTCCAGCTGCTCGTTGGCCTCGTCTTGGGCATCATCCAGTTTGCGCTGCGCGCTGGAGACGATCTGTTGACGACGGGCTTTCTGGCGTGTGGCCTGTATCTGATGTTCGATACGGTCGGCCACGGTTTTGACGGCTTCATCGTAGGCATCGGAAAACGTGTCAAAATCGGACGCACCAGTGACGGCAACCGATATCGCAGTGTATATATTGCCGGTCACGCCGTCGCTGGGTGCAAAGAACGTATAGTCCTCGGATGAGGTGGACCGGAAGGAGGTCATGCCCGAATAGCCGTCTGGATTGTTGAGGTCGCGCGGGTCAAGTACGACGCCGGTGATGGTGAGTTTCGTGGGGAACTGCGGGGATTGCTCGGCGTCGGCGTCCGTATTGGCGGCGACACCTACCGTATCGGCATTATTGGAATCGTCATTGGAATCATTATTGGAATCGTCAGTCTCCGTGGCCGCTACCGATATGACGGATGAAGAGGTGTCTTGTGGCGTCACAGTAATGGTGCCGCCAATCTTGAGTCCGCTATCGTTCAGGAACTGCTGAGTCACCGCCACTTCGCCGGCCTTGTTCGGCAGTTTGCCTTGTTGCAGGTACGGCTGATCAAGCCCTTCGGTACCGATTTCCTGCATGGTCACGGTTTTCTTGGTGCCGTCCACCAACGTGGTCACCGTCTGAGAACGTTCGGGCTGCACGGTTTGCACACCGTCGATTCGGCGCAGTGCCGCCGCATCATCATCGGTCAGGCCGTATGTGGATAGCACCTGCAGGTCATGCAGTCCCTGCTGATCGTAAAAACGACCGGCCGCCAGAAAAGCATCGCGGCATCCGGCGTAGATGCCGGTCAGCACGGCCACGCCAAGCAGCGTAATGACGGCGATCGAGACGAACCTCTTCCAGCTGCGCAGCCAGCAACGCAACGTATCTTTGGCAAATACCGCAGAAACGCCCGCTCCTCGACCGCCGCTATCGTCGAGGTTCCGCCGTTTCACAGAATGTTTCACAAATCGCCTCGCTTGTTTCACGGGGCGTTTCACAGAGTGTCTTGCAGTGAGCATCGCCAATCACCTACCATTCGATATCGGCGATGGGCTGCGGCGTTGCATTGATCTCCTCGCTGGCCACCTTGCCGGAGCGGAAGCGAATCACTTTATGAGCCATCGGTGCAAGCGCGGAATTATGCGTGATGATCATCACGGTCATGCCTTGCGTTTGGCAAATATCCTGCAGCAGCTGCAGCACTTCCTTGCCGGTCTCGTAATCGAGCGCACCGGTCGGCTCATCACACAACAGCAGCTTCGGCTTTTTGGCAATCGCGCGGGCGATGGATACACGCTGTTGTTCGCCGCCGGACAGTTGCGCTGGGAAGTTCCCCATGCGCTCCCCCAACCCGACCTTGTACAAGGTTTCCACCGGGTCGAAATGGTCGGGGCAAATCTGTGAGGCAAGCTCCACGTTTTCCAGCGCGGTAAGGTTCGGCACAAGATTGTAGAACTGGAAAACGAAGCCGATGTCGTTGCGCCGGTAGGTCACCAGTCCCTTTTTCCGCAGGCCCGTAATATCGCGCCCGCCGACCGCTACGCGGCCGGTTGTGGCGGTATCCATGCCGCCCAGAATGTTCAATGCCGTGGTTTTGCCGGCACCGGACTGTCCCAGAATCACGCTTAATTCGCCTTGTTCGGCGGTAAAGCTGGCCTCGTCGAGCGCGCGAATCACACTGCTACCAGAAGGATATTCCTTGACCACATGGTCGAATTCGATATACGCCATCGCACACCTCCAACGCGCTCGTGGCAGCCACCTAGCCCCATAGGCCCCGCCAGAACTTCCTGCTATACTCAAGTAAAACAACACTGTGTCGGTTCTGCAACCAACAGTTGGATTGTGGGTTGTCGGAACTTGGGGAGAAGGCCATGTCCAAAGAATTGACGGAAAGCCGCCGCACCCGTTACACGAGACGTGCCATGCAGGACGCGCTTATCGAGTTGCTGCGCGATCAGCCGCTCGGCTCCATCACCGTTAAAGCGTTGTGCGAGCGGGCCGATGTGAATCGTTCCACGTTTTACGCGCATTATGCGAGCATCGAGGAACTGCTGCACGACATTGAAGACGAAACCATGGCCTGGGTCACCACCGCACTCGAACAGCTACTCGCCCAGCCAGATCCTGACGGCATCGAGCATGTTATTGAGCGCATCTGCCAGTACATTGCCGACAATCGCAATCATCTCCAAGTGCTGATGAGCCCGAAAGCGGATATCGGTTTCCAGCAGCAGCTGCTGGGATTGATTTACAGCCAGCGCGGTGTAGGCGAACAGTTGCAATCTTCGGCGGGTTACCCAGCCGAGGCGCAGATGCGTATGCGATTCGCCGTGTCCGGCAGCATTGGGCTTTTGCAATACTGGCTCGCCACCGATCTCGCGGCCTCTCCCGAATCGGTGTCCCACACCATCTTCACCATGTGTACGCCTGCCACGCAGTGAGCACAGTGAATTCAGTGAACTCAGTGAAGCGTGCGGTTTCATAAGCATCGCTCGCTATAGCTTCGCCTGCTCACCGGCCGCGCCCACGCCCGCGCTTGCAATAGCGCACAAATAGACGATTGACCATTTCTGAGACGATACGGCGGCATAGAATAACGAACGTTGCGCATCACGGCAAGCCCCGCGTGCGCCAAACCCAAGAAATGTGAGAGAAGAGCACAATGAGTACTACTGATGCGCCTAAGAAGCCGCGCGAAACCGACGACGTGCCGGTGCCGGCCACGCTGCGCAAGTCATTGAAAAACCGCCACATCCAGCTGATTGCGCTGGGCGGCGCCATCGGAACCGGCCTGTTCTATGGTTCCAGTGAATCCATCGCGCTGGCCGGACCCTCGATTCTGCTCGCCTACTTGGTTGGCGGCCTCGCGATTTTCGCGATTGTGCGTGCACTGTCTGAAATGTCCGTTGAGGATCCGAAGGCGGGCGCGTTCAGCTACTATGCCACCCGCTACTGGTCCAAGCGCGCCGGCTTTATTTCCGGCTGGAACTACTGGTTCAACTACATCCTCGTCTCGATGGTGGAGCTATCAGTGGTGGGTTCGTTTGTGAACTACTGGTTCCCGGCGATTCCGACATGGGTGTCTGCGGCCGTGTTCTTGGTGATCATCTGCGCCGCCAACCTGCTGGGCGTCTCTAAATTCGGTGAGTTCGAGTTCTGGTTCGCCATCATCAAGATTGTGGCCGTGATCGCCATGATTATCGGCGGCCTGGCCGTCATCATCTTTGTCCTGCCCACCGCATCCGGCATCAAAGCGAGCTTTGCCAACTGGTTCACCTTGGAAGGGGGCTTCTTCCCGAACGGTCTCATGGAGCAGACTAAGGACGGCACCTGGACCGGCCTGTTGATGGCGCTTGTCGTGGTGATGTTCAGCTTCGGCGGCACCGAGCTCATCGGCATCACCGCCGGCGAAACCGAGGACCCTCGTCGTACGATTCCCCGCGCCACCAATGACATTATCTGGCGAATTCTCGTGTTCTACATTGGCGCGCTCGGCGTAATCATGGCCGTAATACCGTGGAACACCATCGGCGGAGACGATGTTCCCAGCCCGTTCGTGCAAATCTTCGATTCCGTGGGCATCCACGCGGCCGCCGGCATCCTCAACTTCGTGTGCCTGACCGCTGTGATGAGCGTCTACAACTCCGGCCTGTACGCCAACTCCCGCATGCTGTATTCGCTGGCCAAACAAGGCAATGCACCCGCGTATCTGGGCAAGCTCAACGCTAAGGGCGTGCCGGTGGCCGGCGTGCTGACGTCCGCCGTGATCACCGCCATCGCCGTGGTCGTGGTGTTCGTGTGGCCTGAGTTCGCGTTCAACTATCTGATGTCGATTGCCACCATCGCCGGCATCATCAACTGGACGATGATCATGTTCACCGAAATGAAGTTCCGTAAGGTGGTCGCCGCGGGCGGCGCTCCCGAGGATTCCGAACTGGCCGGCAAGTCCGGCAAGGAAGCGCTCGACGCGATTCACTTCAAGCTGCCGTTCGCTAAGGTGACCCCGTGGGTGGTGTTGGCGTTCTTGGCACTGGTGGTGGTGCTCATGTGCTTCTCCGCCAGCTACCGCGTCGCCGTCATCGCCGGCGTGATCTGGCTCGCCATTCTCTTCGCCGCCTACCAGATCACTCAGGCGAAGAGATAAGCCCATTACCATGTTTGGTAGGCCCCGATGGTCGGGGCCGGGTCGCCGGTTCCGGTATGACTTTCCTGCCCTGTCGTCGATGATCCGGGGGTGTTGTCGCCGGGAACGGGGACGCCCGATGACCGCTGATAGGAACCAGGCCGGCTACACGGACGCTTCAGGGGCGCATGGCGCAGGTCTCGTCGTAATGTGGGTGCGGCGCGGGCGTCCGGACTCCTCCGAGCCCGCGGCGACCGGAAAACCTTCATGACGGGAGGAACGATGATGACCCCGGACGACATCGACGTGTGGGTCGGCCTGGACGTGGGCAAGAGCGCGCACCACGCGCACGCCCTCGACCATGACGGGAACACCCTGTACGACAAGCCGTTGAAACAGGACCTGTCTCTTATACACATCTCCGAGCCCACGAGACATGCGAAGATCTCGTATGC
>OWIK01000488.1_pt1 | contig 13229 bp, 8 predicted proteins | sample 1732691 | NCBI WGS metagenome assembly OWIK01 (sample SAMN05065743, study PRJEB22554) | human gut metagenome | biome: ENVO:2100002; feature: ENVO:00000062; material: ENVO:00002003 | host: Homo sapiens | place: USA | reverse complement strand
AAGGCTATTCGTCGGCAGCGTCAGATGTGTATAAGAGACAGGTCTATGCTTGGTTCAAAAATAGAAACACTTTTAGCTGTAGCTGAATATCAGAATTTCACAAAAGCTGCTGCTTCTCTTTCTCTGACCCAGCCAGCGGTCAGCCACCACATCAGCCAGCTGGAGGAGGAACTTGGCGTTACCCTGTTTGTACGTGGAAAAGGTAGTTTAATGCTGACTCCGGAAGGGGAGATCGTCTTAAAATACGCACGAAGGATCAAAGCCTTATATGGAAAAATGGAAACAGAGATCAACAATTCCCGAAAACAGCTGACCAAGGTCCGCATCGGCATCACACACACCTCCGAAAGTAATCTGATCACGGAAGTGCTGGCCCGCTGCAGCAATGCTGATAATAATTTTTCCATAACGATTATTACGGATACCATAAATAATCTTTATGATATGTTGGATAATTATGAGATTGATCTGGCCATCGTAGACGGCACTCCAACCGGGCATTCCCTCTGTTCCCTGATGCTGGCTACAGATTATCTGGTGTGTGTTATGTCCATCCGTCATCCTTTGGCTAAACGCGCCATGGTCACTTTATCAGAATTAAAGCAGGAGCGGATGATCCTGCGCCTGCCTACCTCTGATACTCGTATACTTTTTGAGTCCACCTTAAAAAGCATCGGTGATTCCATTGACAACTTTAATATTACTTTGGAAGTTGACAACATTGCTACTATCAAGGATCTGGTACGAAAGGGACTGGGTGTATCCATTCTGCCCCAAAGTGCCTGCGCCAGAGAACAGAAAAAGGGAAAAATGGCAGTTCTGCCTATTGAAAATCTAAGCATGATGCGGGAGACCAAAATTGTATATAAAAAAGATTTTATCCATATGGATATCCTTCAGGAGATCACCCGGGTGTATCATGAAACAGCCAGAAGTTATCAGTGACTAAACCTACATTTCACCTGATGGTAACATCCAGGTAATAGACTTTTTTACATTTTCATAGGCAATAGACTTTTTACATTTTATAGTTTTACAAATCAATGAAAACGTTGTACAATAGATAGACTGGCTCTTTAAAGCGTTTAAGTGTGTTCAGGTGCTTTTACGCTTTTAAAACCGGAAATGAAAAATGACTGGAGATAAGTTATGATCGTTCATATAATCGAAGCTTTTTACCGTTTTCTGTGGGGTGATCTGTTCACTCTTAAATTCGGGGCATTTTCCATGGGAATCCCCCTGCTTGTACTTCTTCTGATCCCAACAGGCATTTACTTTACCTTCCGCACAAATTTCGTATCCGTACGTCTTTTCCCGGATATGGTGCGCTCATTATCAGAAAAGAAAGGAAAGGACAGCAGTTTGTCACCGCTGCAGACCCTTTTTGTATCTACTGCTACCCGGGTTGGTATGGGAAATCTGGTAGGTGTAGTGGCTGCTGTTTCTGCCGGAGGTGCAGGTGCTGTGTTCTGGATGTGGCTGACTGCCATTTTAGGTTCTGCCACTGCTTTTATAGAAGCAACACTGGCCCAGATCCATAAGGAAAAAGATCCTTTATACGGCGGTTATCACGGCGGACCTGCTTACTATATCCACTATTATGCAGAAAAAATGCGTGGACAAAAACTGCGCCATTCTGTAATTGCTGTTTTATTTGCCTTTTCCGGCCTGTTATGCTGGTGCGGTATCAGCCAGGTGATCAGTAACTCCGTTGCTTCTGCCTTTGAAAATGCCTTTTCCATACCACCTATTATCACTACTGTGATACTGGTGATCTTATCTGCTGTGATCGTGCTTCGGAAAAATGCAACTGTAAAGGCACTGGACATCATTGTTCCGGTAATGGCCGCTCTCTATTTTATTATTACTGTTTTTATTATCATAACCCACATTGGACAGCTTCCAGGGGTGTTTTCCAGAATTTTTAAAGAAGCTTTTGGTCTTCGTGCTGTAGCCGGCGGCGGTTTTGGCGCTGTGTTGATGAATGGTGTAAAACGCGGACTTTTCTCCAATGAAGCTGGCTCTGGTTCTGCTCCCTGTGCAGCCGCTGCTGCTGATGAAAAGGAACCTGTAAAAATGGGACTGATCCAGGCTTTAGGTGTATTTATTGATACCATTGTGATCTGCAGCTGTACCGCCTTTATCCTGCTCCTGGTTCCGGATGAACTTACATGCGGACTTATAGGAATGGAACTTTTACAGGCTGCCATGAACTACCACCTTGGAAGCTTCGGTGTGGTCTTTGTAGCTGTTATCCTGGCACTGTTCAGTTTTTCAACTTTTCTGGGCATCCTCTTTTATGCCCGGTCCAATGTATCCTATCTTTTCGGAAACCGCTGGCTTTGGCAGACTCTTTATAAAATTTTAGCTCTGGTCATGCTCTTTGTGGGCGGCATCCAGACGTATACTGTAGTATGGGACCTGGGAGATGTAGGCATCGGGCTGATGACCATTTTTAATCTAGCTGTTCTTATCCCGCTTTCCGGTGAAGCATTATCTGCACTGGCAGAATATGAGAAACTGCGTACACACCAATAATGCGTACGCAGCTTTTTATAGAATTCCCCTGTATCTATTTTGAAATTTGGCCGAAACGACCATGATCATCAGATACTTAATACAAATAGATTTTGTCATTCAGACAAAGATGGTCCACAAGATATGGACCTGACTTTTTAACATTATACACAGACTGCATAACGACGGATCCTGATCTTGAACATCAGGATCCTGATTTTTCTAATAGCTGTTTCAGATATTCCGGATCGTCCAATGCCCGCTGCAGGTCTGACGAACGGCCAGATGCCAGAAGACTGGCATATAATTTATTCAACCTGGCCATTTCTGCTCGCCCTTCTGCACGTCCTTCCTCAAGACCTTTCGCACGTCCTTCTGCAAGACCTTCTGCAAGACCTTCTTCCCTGGCTTCTTCACGGATTTCATCTGCATGTTCCTGAACATATTCTTTCATATACTGTTCAAACATCATATAGCGTTCCCCCATCTTCCGGCTTTTTTTGATCTGGCGCATGGAATCCTGAAGCTGTTTAACCAATGCATCTCCATAATCAGCTTCGCTTCCAGCCAGATCAGCCTTAACAAAATCAAGCAATGCTACCAGTTCCTTAGGTACTTCCTCACGATTTTCTCCATTTGTGTTAAGGAAAACAGTGCAGTCCCCATCGCCAAATACATTTCCTGTTTCTTCACAGTATCTGCGGATGGTATAGCGGCATTTTTTCTGCCCCAGGGGATCAAAGTTACAAATGAAAATAACATATGTATCTGCCAGTTCTCCATAACTCTTCCCTTTTTCCAGCATTTCCACATCCATCTGACTGTGGTAATAACGGCTGCGTTTTTCCAGACTGTCTTTTTTTACCAGCTGCATCTCAATGTCATAATGTGTCCTGTTTTCATCTTTTGCAAATACATCCATGCGAATGCTTTTGCATTCTGGATTAAAAAAGAAGCCATGCTCCGTACTGATCTCAACTCTTTCAATCCGGATCTCCAATACACGTTCCAGAAAACATCTGCAGTTTTCTGCATCCATCATAACAGCCGCAAACATAAAATCGTCATGAAATACCAGTTCTTCCAGTGTTTTTTTACTCATTTTTCTTCCTCCGTAATACAGAGGAATCCTATATTGGTAGATTATCACATTTCTTCTGTATATGCAACAAAATTCCCCCACCCAAATCATAGCTACGTAAATATAACACTAAAATTGAAACTGCCAAAGAGATTTTTTTGACTTTCCCAGATCAATTGCGTATACTATAAAATAACGGTGTTTTTCCATACCGTTATAACGAATATATCAAAGGAGCACACCCGTGAAATTCGCAGTTACCATCGTTACGTACAACCGGCTGGAATTATTAAAAGAATGCGTACAACAGGTTCTGTCGCAGACAGTTCCCTTTTCCTATATTTGTATAGTAGACAACAATAGTACAGACGGTACTTCAAAGTATCTGGACCAGCTAGTGGCTGAGACCCAAACAGCTTCCTCTGACAAAAATAAACCGGAATTTCACATTCTTCATCTTCCGGAAAATATCGGCGGAGCAGGCGGCTTTGCAAAAGGTATTGAGAATCTTGGAAAAACAGACTGTGACTGGATCCTGATCATTGATGATGATGCCATGATCGCAGCCGATTATATAGAACAGCTTCAGAAAGCCATCTTAAAGACAAATTATCTGGCATATTCCGGTACAGTAACCACTGCCGGATCCATTGACACCACCCACCGGCGTTTCATTAAATGTCCCCGGCTGATGCTTTATGGACCAGTACCGGAAGAAGCATATGCCAAAGCTTCTTTTGAATACGATATCAGCACCTTCTGCGGTCTGTTGGTAAAGGCTGACATGGTGCGAAGGATCGGCCTTCCAAAAACGGAATATTTTATCTGGTTTGATGATACAGAATACTGTCTGCGTTTCCATGATCAGTCACGTATCTTAAATGTGACCACAGCTGTTTTAAACCATAAAACAACACCTGCCAGTTCTGCCCCGGCCATCAGCTGGAAAAACTACTACGGCTTCCGCAATGCCATTGATATAGGAAAGACCTATTCCAAGAATCCCCGCCTGTACATGGCATATATCTGGCTGAACCACAAGGCTCACATTTTCTTAGATACCCTCGGACTTCTGTTTGGAGACCAGAAAGAAATGCGCCGTTACCGTATTAAAATTTACAAAGATGTACTGAAAAACCGCCATAAAACACCTGACGGGAAATCCCCGGATTACCTGCCTGGAAGTGGATACAAAATAATTTGATCTTAAAAAGATATTAATGTCCTCTCGGAGTCTTTCCTGCACTTGATTTTGTGAGAACATATTAATTATAAGGAGAAAACTCATGCAAGCAATCATCCTGGCTGCCGGAATGGGAAAACGTTTAAAGCAGCTGACACAGAATAATACAAAATGTATGGTAAAGATAAACGGTGTTCCTCTGATCAACCGCACCTTAAGCCAGCTAGAACAGCATGACCTGTCCCGGATCGTTATTGTTACCGGTTATGAAGGTCAGAAGCTTCGGGAACATATTGAAAGTCTGCATATCAAAACACCTGTTGTCTTTATCGACAATCCGGTCTATGACCGCACTAACAATATCTACTCCCTTTTCCTGGCAAAAGACTATCTGTTAAAGGAAGATACTCTTCTTTTAGAGTCCGATATCATCTTTGAAGACTCTGTATTAAACAGCCTTACTGATGATCCAAGAGACAGTCTTGCCCTGGCTGCAAAATACGAGTCCTGGATGGATGGAACCTGTCTGGTCCTCTCTGATCAGGATGATATCGAAGCCATGATCCCAGGCAAAAAATTCCGTTTTTCCGATACAGAACATTATTACAAGACCGTAAATCTTTATAAATTCAGCCGTGAATTTTCCAGGACACACTACGTCCCTTTCCTGGAAGCTTATACAAAAGCACTGGGAAATAATGAATACTATGAACAGGTATTAAAGATTCTGGTAACTTTAGATGATCCGGGCATCAAGGCAAAACGTCTGGATGAGAACCAGCGCTGGTATGAAATTGACGATATCCAGGATCTGAACATTGCTGAGTCCATTTTCGCACCGGAAAAGGAACGCACCCACCTGATCCAGAAGCGCTTCGGCGGCTACTGGCGTTATCCGAAAATGCTGGATTTCTGCTATCTGGTAAACAGTTATTATCCGCCTGAAAAAATGATGGATGAGATCAAACATAATTTTGACGTCCTTGCAAGACAGTATCCTTCCGGAATGGCTGTAAACTCTCTTCTGGCTGCCAGAAACTTCTCCCTGCGCCAGAACCAGATCGTTGTAGGAAATGGCGCTGCAGAGCTGATCAAAGCCCTTATGGAGCGTGTAAAGGGTAATCTTGGTGTGATCCGTCCTGCTTTTGAAGAATATGCAAACCGTTGTGACAAAGAAAAGGTCATTGCCTTCGTTCCCCAGACAGAAGATTTCTCCTATGATGAAAATGATGTAATGGACTTCTTTGAAGGTAAAGATCTTGACTGTCTGGTACTTGTCAATCCGGACAATCCTACCGGCAATTATATCTCCCGTAAGGGCATGTTAAAGCTGGCCCGCTGGACAAAAGAAAAAAACATCCGCTTCCTTGCAGATGAGTCCTTTGTAGATTTCTCAGAAGAAGCAGAACCTACCCTTTTGGTGGAAGAACTGTTAGATGAAAATCCACATATGATCGTGGTAAAAAGTATTTCCAAGTCTTATGGTATCCCCGGACTGCGTCTGGGAGTGGCTGCCAGCGGCGATACTGACCTGATCGGACAGCTGAAAAAAGATGTTGCCATCTGGAATATTAATTCCTTCGGTGAATTTTATATGCAGATCGAAGAGAAATACAGAAAAGACTATGACTCTGCTTTAGACAAACTCCGTGGAGAGCGAACCCGTTTTGCAGAAAAACTAAGTAAGCTCCCAGGTGTCCGCGTCTTCCCATCCCAGGCAAATTACCTGATGGTGGAACTGACAGGCAAGAGCATCAGCGCCACAGAGATAACAGAGCTTCTTTTGACCCGCTATAACCTGTTTATCAAAAACCTGTCCTCCAAGATTTCCAGAAACGGCCGCCAGTTTTTACGGATTGCCATCCGGAACGAGGCAGAAGATAATATACTGGTAAAAGCCCTTAAAGAAATTTTAGCTCAATGCTCTAAGCAGTAACAATATAAAACCTTTTTTAATGGACTGACAGTAAAAGACCGCCTGAACCTATTTCCCAGGCCAGACGGTCTTTTTATTGTATTTGCAACATATTAACTCTTTTTCTTCTTATAATCTCCCCATGCATACATAACCAGTGCCAGAGCGATAACTCCATAGGAAATAAATACACGGAAATACTCACCAATGGCAGCATCACCAAACAGGTTCTTTCCTGCAGATGGGGCTACGATGAAAAGTAGGTGGAACAGGATACAGCCAAGGAGCGCCTGTCCGTTAGTAGCCTTTTTAATGGATGCACCGCCTACCAGGATGGCTGCGCCTGCATAAAGACCAACCTGCTCATGGGCACCGTAAGTCTGGAAAGAACCCATGTTCTGGACAAAGATCAGCTGTCCCCAGCCAGCCAGTACAGTAGAGATCACAATGGCTATCACACGAACCCGGTCTACATTGATTCCGGAAGCATTGGCAACTGTACGGTTCTGGCCAACAGCACGGAACTGCTGGCCGATCTTTGTTTTCATCAGTGCATTGTTAAATATACAGAGCAATCCTACAACGAAGAAAGTGACCATTGGTACACTGACCATGGAAAATAGATTTTTCACAACCGGAAGCTGTACCATTGCAATTGCTCCCACGCAGATACCGGCATAAGTAAAAGCTTTTTTCTTCTCCATTTTCTTCATTGCAAACATTACTAACGCCCCCACTGCCATAATACCGCAGATAACGAGAACGGCTGTGCTGAAGGAAACACGCAGCAAGCCATCTAAAGCATATTTAAAACCACGGTCTGTAGAAAGATCGATGGTATTGGCAACACCGGTAGATCCCTTGATCACCAGTCCCGGTGCCTTTAACGGGATCAGATTGCCGAAAATAAACAAGAACAATAACTGATACAATCCATTTGCAAAGTAACCTAAGATCAGGCCTCCGATCATTTCCTGGCCTTTCATCTTGTTCATCAGTTTACCGATAAGATAACCAAAAAACGCTGCAATAGGCATGGTCATAAGCATGGCAACCAGGAATCCGGTTAGTCCGCTGATGCCCCATTCTATCACCCACAAAGCTGCGATCTGGGCTGCCATGGCACCAATGGTAATAGCAAAGTTGATACCCATACCGGCAACAATAGGAATAATAAGTGCCAGTACGATAAATGCATTTCGGCTTAAGCGGCCGAATAATTCATACATTACATAAGAAACAGTCTGTCCAGAGCAGATGAGTCCGATGATACATAATACCACGAACATGACTGTAACTGCATTTTTCTGCAATATTTCACAAATATCTAATTTACTACGCACGAGACTCACCTCCTGACTTTGTAAGTGCGTACAGAATGATTCCGTTGGAAATCAGGATACGCAGTGTTTCAGAAATAGTAGAACCAGGTACTAATACGTTTGCAACCGGCATTCCCAATGTTAAAACGCCCTGGAACAGAAACGTACCAATAAGAACATGGCTGATCTTGCACCTGCTTGTGGAAGCGCCGCCAATAAGGATAGCTGATGCTGCAATAAAACCCATCTGGCGGGGTGCTGTGTACAGCTGCATAAAACCGTAACTCTGGGAATATACCAGAATTCCCACTGCACCTAATACTGTTGAAAATACAGTACCTATAATACGCATTTTATCAACATTGATACCTACAGATTCTGCAAAGCGCGGGTTGTTTCCTACTGCCTGCATAGCCTGACCGGTACGGCTTCGTGAAAACATCCATACAACAAAGCAGCTAAATAACATAAACAAAAGCAGTCCTGTTGGAATGGTAAAATCACCGACCTGGAATGCCAGAAAATCATTTAAGATATGGCGGAAATTAGTCCCGTCCAGACCAATGGTATTTCTAAGGCCGGTTCCTAATGGCCAGCGAAGCTTTAATGACTTAAACGGAAGCACCAGCCATGCTATACACATTAAAGATACAATAGAAAAACCAACGTAAGTGGTAACAGACATTTCAGAGCCCTTTAAGCGGTTTAGCATAAGTGCATACAGATAACCGCACACAGCTGCCAGTGCTGAGCCTGAAACAATGGCAAAAAGGAAACCTCCCCATCCTGGAATTCCCAGTTCAATGGTAAGTAAACCACCGATCAGGCCTGCAACCAGACCAATAGGAAGACCCAGGTTCAGGCTGATGCCGCACTGGATACCAGGAACCATTGCCAGTACCATGATGGCATTCATACCCATTCGCACGATGGTATTGCTAAGAAGCGTGGAAAGAGATAAATCATACCATAAAGTCATAAAGCAAAGCAAAATAAAGAACACTCCAATGATCACTCTTGGAATACCCAGTTTATCGATGAGCCAGCTGTTAAATAATAACAGCACCGTCAGTACCAGAAGAGCAAAGCCTAAATAAACCAGATCATCTCCATGACGGATGAGCCGTCCTGCATTTGTCTCTTTGATATTGCTCTGTTTAACATAACGGTCATACTGGGAAGAAAAACTGTCACCAGACTGATAAAGAATGCCTTCTACAGTCTCTTCCAGTGTTTCTAAGGCTTCATCTGTCAGCACCGGATAGATTTTTTTCAGCTCAGCTCCTACATTTGCATACATAGCCTTTGCTTCTTCCTGTTTCTCAATCATTTCAGGAGTTGCCTCAAAACCGGACATATCTACCACTACTTCTTCATCTTCCGGAATTTCCTCTCCTGCTGCCAGCATTTCTTCATGTTTCTTCTCTAAAGCTGCCTCTGCTTCTGCATAATGTGCCTCTTCATAAGCAGCACGGGCCTGGGCCTGGGCTTCCGCATAAGCCTTTACAGCCTCTGTATATACGTCAACGGCTGCTGAAAGACCTGTTGTATCAATGCCGGACAGATCATTCTGGGCACCATTTTCATATTTTTCCCTTGTTTCTGTTTCTGCTTTTTCTACTGCTTCACGGATAGCCGCCATGCCGCCCCCGGATGCCTTGGCTGCTGCCTGGGCCTCCTGCTTTGCAATAGCCACATAGCTTTCTACCACACTGTCGCCAGTAGCATTAAGCAGTGTCTGGATACGCATAGTGCGAAGGATCTCCTGACCTGCTGTTCCGTTCTGTTTGGGCATATTTATAAATCCTAATACCATACAGAAGGCTGCTGCTGCTGCGCAAAGAATGGCAAGGAGTCTCTGGATCTTATTTTTTGTCATTCTTCTGTTCCCCCTTTCTCTGTATGCTCAGACGGTTTAATGCCGGACATAGCCAGACCATAATCTGCATCTGATGCCTGAGGAGACAAGATATCTACCAATTTGCCTTCAGAAACAATGGCAATACGGTCAGAAACACTCTTAAGCTCCTGAAGTTCTGAGGAAACTATGACAACGGTCATTCCCAGCTCTCTGTTTAAGCGTACCAGCGTCTCTAACACCAGCTTTTTTGCACCAATGTCAATACCACGGGTAGGTTCAGAAACAAAAAGGAATTTAGGGGACATGCACAGCGCCTTTGCAATACAAACCTTCTGCTGGTTGCCGCCGGATAATGTACCTGAATGCTGGGTTGGTCCAAAACAGCGGATATCCAGATTTTTTATGTACGCCTGGGCTGTTTCCCGGATCTTTTTGCTGTCGATCTGGGTAAATGGGCCAAATTTCTTCAAATACTCCCCTTTGATCTGCATAGCATTAAACACGATGTTATCTTCAATGGAACGGTCTAATAAAAGCCCCACGCCTTTACGGTCTTCTGAAACCATGGCAACGCCCGCCTGTAAAACAGACTTGGTATCTTTAAAGTTTAATTCCTGTCCAAACAGTTCTACTTTTCCATCTGCATCATAAAGGCCCATAATACCATTTGGGATACCCAGTTTTCCCTGGCCTGCCAGACCGCCGATACCAAAGATCTCTCCCTCGTAAATATCCACAGATAAGCCATTTACCTGCTCACCTGGCATATCTACATGGAGATCATGGATGCTCATAGCCACCTTTTCACCTGGAACAGGTCTTAGGGCTGCTTCTACCATAGCTTCCCCTTTTCGACCTACCATGAGCTCCGCGATCTCGCGGATGCTGGTCTTTGCAGTCTCTCTGGTGGCCGCTAACTTTCCGTCACGCAGGATCGTAATACTGTTGGAAGCTGCCATTACTTCATCCAGACGATGGGTGATAAAGATAATAGCGATACCGCTTTCAGAGATCTTCTTCATAACGGAAATAAGCTGGGCTGCCTCACTTTCCGTAAGAACAGCAGTAGGCTCATCAAATACCAGAAGCTTTACCCCTGTTTTATCGATTTCACGGGCGATCTCAATAAATTGCATATAGCCAACGGGCATTCCATGAACCAGGGTTTTTTCATCAAGATTCATTCCTACAGCATCCAGCGCTTTTCTTGCGTCAAAAGCCATTGCCTTCATATCCAGGCTTTCCAGGTTCTTTCCAAAAAGGCGGCTCACCGGATTAGGATTTGTGATCTCACGGTTTAATTTGATGTTTTCAGTAATGGTAAATCCTGGAAGGAGCATAAATTCCTGATGTACCATACCAATTCCCTTTTCCATAGCATCATAAGGAGAATAGATATGTGTTTCTTCTCCATCTAAAAGGACTTTTCCTTCAAAGCCCCCTGTGCTGTGGATGACTGGCATACCAAACAGTATATTCATCAAAGTGGATTTACCGGCTCCGTTTTCTCCTAAAAGTGCATGGATCTCACCTTTTTTCACGGAAAGAGACACGCCATTTAATACGGTATTTTCACCATAATGTTTGGTAATGTCTTTCATCTCAAGAACATACTCTTTTTCTATGTTCATTGAAATTCCCCCTTTCTGTAGCTGAAAAGGCCCACCCGAAATCAACAGGGTGAGCCTTTTCTCCGATTTCAAGTTTCTTATAAGTAATCATTAAAATCAACTGGAGCAAGCAGAATGGTATAGTAATTATCAAAAGTTTCACCTTCTGCATTGGTATAATTATTAATCTTTGCCCCTTCAACTTTAGAGTTAAACATTTCAACCAGCTTATCAGCATCATTGCGGTCTGTGATCTCGCCTGTGATATATCCCTTTGCATAATCAACACCAACTGCAATAATGGTCATAGCAACCGGGGATGCCCATGTAGAGTAACGTCCTACTGCGTCATGCTCCTTTAATTTAGCTGCAATCTGCTTTAATGCGTCTTCGTCATCACCGCCAATTGCAAGTTCCAGTCCTAATGTAGCCGGAAATGCGTGATATGGACTCGGGCAGCATGGCTGTGGATAATAAGCATTAGGCTCATCTAAGCAAGCGGTCTGTAAAGACGGCTGCATACCACAGTTAGTTGTGAAGAAAGCAACTTTCTTGCCTTCATATTTTTTCAGCTGCTGTGGAACATCTTCCAGAATGAACTGCTGGGAAGCAGAAACTCCAGCCTCTGCTGTCGGGTCCGGAGCAGTAACATCTACCATTTCAATGCCAAGTGCATCTGCGTTCTTCTTAAGAAGTTCGTGACGTGCTACGATCAGCTCCATTGCCATATGACGTGGGAAGGAATAATGAATAAATACATCAATGCCCCAGTCTGCACATTTTTCCATAATGGTATCGCCCTGTGCTGCTTCATCTGCATATAAAACAAGATCTGAAGCTGCGGAAATAACAGCCGGGTCTTCCTGTGGAGTACCTGCGATCAGAAGGATATCATCTCTTCCCATCTCACGGACCTTATCGAAACCAGCCTTTGCACCAGGCACTGCCTGACACATAACGATAGCTTTTACATCAGGATCAGATGCAAAAGATACGATCTGTGATACAGTGGTCTCCATCTCGGACATAAAGTTATCTGGATAAGTGGCTGTAACAATGTGCTCCGGTCCATATGCAGCTAATGCTTTTTCTGCTGCACGGAACTCTTCCTCGCCCTGGGAAACAGTACCTGTTAAAATTGCTACCTTCCAGTTATCACTGCCTTCTGATTTTGCAGCCTCTGTTGCTTCTGTAACAGCTTCTGCTGCTGTAGTTCCTTCCGCTTTTTCAGTAGGTGCTGCTGTGGTAGCTGCGGTATTTCCACCACCACATCCTGCGAGACCAAATGCCATCGCTGCTGCTGTAACAAGAGCCATCATTTTTTTGATTTTCATACTTTGTCCTCCTTGATCATTGTTATGTTCTCGCGGATCCCCCTGCATGTTTCCAACATAATTTTACGCTGTTCTCATGTCCGGTGGCATACAAATATTTCTTTGTACGTCCACGGTCTACATGTGTGTGTAAGTGTAGCACACCCCTGTTAAAAATGCAAGTTTTTTTGTTGTTATTTTGTATTTTTTTACTGTTTTTTCTTTGTGATTACCCTAATTCTTATTCCTTAAGGCCGAAAATTATACAAAAAGTTTTCGACTTGTCACTTTTATGTTCGTCATTTTACAACTTTTTTTGTGTTAAAGCAGCATTATAAAATATACATATGGAAATTTATGGAAATGATACTGATTTATAACTGTCTCTTATACACATCTGACGCTGCCGACGAATAGCCTTGTGTAG
>OWIK01000487.1_pt1 | contig 13240 bp, 8 predicted proteins | sample 1732691 | NCBI WGS metagenome assembly OWIK01 (sample SAMN05065743, study PRJEB22554) | human gut metagenome | biome: ENVO:2100002; feature: ENVO:00000062; material: ENVO:00002003 | host: Homo sapiens | place: USA | reverse complement strand
AGTCAGTAAATCCCTTGAATCGAATTTCGGGGACGCTGCTGCCGTTTTTCGGAAACATTTTTTCAAGCATGGCTTTCTTCAAAACTTGCAGCTTGTCATACTTACGCTGATGAAGGGTGATAAGGTGGTCGAGGGTATCAAATAACTTTCCAATTTTGCGCTGTTCCTCAAGTGAAGGGAGGGGTACTTGTCCCATACAGAGTTTGTCGTAATAGAAGTAGAGACGAACACCACCCTCTTGCAACTGCATAATCAGCTTTTGAAAATCAGGCGATTTGAACCAATGCCAGAGGAGTCTATCATCCACATCGTCAGAAGTCTTAAAGACCTCATAAAGTGAACTTACTATCACACTTTTTCCCGTGTCTTGGTATCCAATGGAACCCACATTTATTCTTGCAGGGTTGTACGCAAATGAATTTGGAGAAACAATATAGTACATTCTTTTGTCGGCTTCTCGCATTGTACCACCGTTTTCAAACTTTTCATCTTGCGGTACGAATCCACTTTCATTTGTAATGGAATAACTCTCTAATGGCAGATTCTCTTTGTTCTTTTCACCCGCTGGAAAAGTAATATCCGAGAACTTCCGCTGTTCCCAAGCGTCAGTAAATTCCTTGAATCGGATGGCAGGTTTGTTCTTTTTTGCCATATCAGTCACCCAACAAGAGCGTCTTGAACTCGCTCAGGCCTTTCAGGTCGTACTCACTGCCGGTAAGGTCGTCCATCATCGCGGCCAGTTGCTTTTCGGTGGCGCGGATTTCGCTTTCCACATCAAAGAAGGTTGTGCTATATTTATTTTGCAGGGTCTGAATTTTGCTGACAAGGCTGTCCACCATGGCATCGGGCAGTTTGGCAAGCTCGTTCGTAAAGGGCGCAATCCATTTTTGCTCCAGCAGCTCCAACACCTGCGCATCGGTCAGCCCCTCAATGGTCTTTTTTGTCAGAGCTTCCAGCGATGCTGCGTCAGATTTGATTTCGGCTTTCAGTGCCTTTTCCTGCCTGGTCAGTTCCTCTACACGGCTGAAAATGCGGCAGGCATTTTGTGCCTCGGGGGTGCGGTCCCGCCGCAGTTCTTTGACCTTTTTGGCAATCTCCTTCGGCACAAAAGCATCGCCTTCTTCGGTAAAGCACTCCTTATAGGCGTCCTTGTCGTCCTCGGTAAATTCATCCAGCAGGGCTTCATATTCGGCGGGAAGCTCGGCAAGCTGATTTTCCAGCGCGTGGAGCGCGCCAGCCTTATCTTTCAACAGCGTTTTTTGCAGCAGATCAAAGGGCAGAATGTGCCCGACCCAGCCGTCCTGCACTTCCTGCTCCTCGTTGCCCTTCTTTTTGGTGACAAGATGGGGGTCTACCTTTTTGGCTGCACCGACCCCCTCGGTCTGGATCATTTCAAGGTCAACGGCAATCGTGTTCCAGTGGTCGTCCAGCAGCTGATAAGCCTCGTACTTGTCAATCAGCGGAATGTCGGCAAGGCGCGCAAAAATATCCTCGCTGAGGGTGGTTTCCGTCTTGGCAATCTCAATTTTGTCCACGCCGTCCAACAGGACAGCCTTCATATAGGCGGGCAGCGCAGCAAAGGCGGAGCGATAGGCGTCCTCAAAGGCGGTTACATCGCGGCTGTTTTTGATAGCCGACTTGATGTCCTCAACGGTCAGCGCCGCATAGGGCGTTCCGTTTTCAGCAAACAATTCACCGCGCAGCGCAGGGAACGCCGCCCAGTATGCGGAAAGCTCGTCCAGCTCTGCTGCGGGGATGCCGCCGAACATAGAGGCGTATACATCCCAATGCTCCGCTGCCTCAGAGGAGTCCACATAGCGGGGAATGTTTAAGTTGTAGTCGTTGGCGCGGATTTCCTCACGGCTGACCGTGCGGGAAAATTTGGGGATGCTCTCGCGCTTTACAAAGGTATCGGCAATGCGCTTGATGTCGGAGGCGCGGAGCTTGTTGTTTTTGCCCTCCTTGGTGTACCCCTTGGAGGCGTCAATGATAAGTACATCCTCGCGCTCGCGCTTTTGGCGCAACACCATAATGATGGTGGGAATGCCCGTGCCAAAGAAAATGTTGGCGGGCAGACCGATGATGGCGTCAATATGGTTGTTCTCAATCAGATTTTTGCGGATCGTGCCTTCCTCACCGCCGCGGAACAGAACACCGTGGGGCAAAACGATGGTCATAATGCCATCAGGCTTGATATGGTAAAGGTCGTGCAGCAAAAAGGCATAGTCCGCCTTACCCTTGGGTGCCAGACCAAAGCGGGCATAGCGGGCGTCGCCTTCCTTGTTGGTGGGATCCCATGCCTGCGAATACGGCGGGTTCGATACTACGGCATCTACATACAGCGGGTCATAGGAGTTGATGGGGTCGGCATCATCAAAGTAGGGCCAGTCCTCCTCCAGCGTATCGCCGTTGCGGGTAACGATGTTGTCCGGCTTGATGCCGCGCATTACCAGATTCATACGGGTCAGATTGTAGGTGTTCTCTTTCAGCTCCTGCGCGTAGTATTTTACATTGTTTGCGTCAGCCATATACTTGGAAACGCTTTTGCCGATATTGATCAGCAGCGAGCCGGAACCGCTGGTCGGGTCATAGATTTTGATTTCGTTCTTGCCCTGCAGATGGCTTGCCACGATTTCGGACATCAGCAGCGAAACCTCGTGGGGCGTATAGAACTCGCCCGCCTTTTTGCCGGCATTGGCGGCAAACATACTGATAAGATATTCATAGATGAAGCCCAGCACATCATAGCCCTGCTTGCCGTCCATCGGAATATCCTTGATCAGGTTCAGCAAGCCGCTGATGGCTTTGGTCTGGGTGCCGGAGCTGTCGCCCAGTTTGGAAAGACCGGTTTCCAGTGTGTTGAAGATTTTCTCAAACACACGCTTGTGCGTGGGGGAAATCAGCCGGCTGAACGCCGACAGCGCGTCACGCACATTGGAAACATCAAAATCCTTGCCCATGCCGAGCCAGGTGGAGAAGAAATCTTTGTAGGAGATAAAATAGCCGATGTTTTCCTGCACCCATTTGACGGTTTCGGGGTCGTCCTCGGTTACGGTTTTCAGCAGCTCATCGTCATAATCGTTGTCTTTCAGAAATTCGATTTCTTTATCGGACAGATATTTATAAAAAATGACACCAAGGATAAAGTCTTTGTACTCACTGGCCTCGATTTTGGAGCGCATCTGGTTAGCAGAAGCCCAAATCTTCTGCGCAAGCTGTTGTTTGTTCATCGGTCAAGCTCCTTTTGTTTTAGAAAATACCCTTTCTTGGGAAAAGCGTAAGTAGTTATTTCTATTATAACACAGATAGCTAAGGTTTCCACAAAAAATTGTGGCTTATGCCATAAAATACATACGCTTGGGAACAGCGGAAGTTATCCGAAATTGCAGGTAAGGTTACCGAGAAAAATACCGGACTACAATATGTAGAGACGCTTACAAACTCGGCGGAATTTGGAATCATCAGCCAAAGAGATTTCTTTGACCACGACATATCAAAGTTAGGTAGTTTAGATGGCTACTACATTGTCCGAAATGAAGATTTTGTTTACAACCCTCGCATTTCAACTTCTGCACCTGTGGGGCCGATAAATCGCAATAAACTTGGGCGTACAGGCGTAATGTCGCCGTTATACACGGTCTTTCGCCCGCATGATATTGATACTACTTATTTGGAACACTTCTTTAAGTGCGGCTATTGGTATTCCTTTATGAATTTCAATGGTGACTCCGGTGCAAGGTCAGACCGTTTTTCCATCAAAGATGATGTGTTTTTTCAGATGCCCATACCTGTACCGCATATAGAAGAACAACGAAAAATCGGATTATTTCTAACCCAGCTCGACCACCTTATCACCCTTCATCAGCGTAAGCCATATTCACACATACAACGGAGGTGCAATATGCTTAACGAAGCACAACGCACAGATAAGTTCTGTGAATATTATGCAAAGTGGATTACTGTATACAAGAAAGGGGCGATAAGACAGGTTACAATGGATAAGTACCTGATGACGCAAAAATGGCTCGAAAAACTTATCCCGGATTTGAAAATTTGCGATTTGAATCGCATTGCGTATCAGCAGTTGCTGAATGATTATGCCGAATACCATGAGCGGCAGACGACAATGGACTTTCACCACCAACTCAAAGGAGCTGTTTTAGACGCAGTGGACGAGGGGCTGATTGATCGTGACCCCACGCGGAAAGCGATTATTAAAGGCAAGGCACCATCTACAAAGAAAATAAAGTACCTCAACCAATTTGAACTGCACACGCTCCTTGCCTCGCTTGAATTAAAAGACGAAGTGAACTGGGATTATTTCATTCTTTTGGTGGCCAAGACCGGAATGCGCTTTTCGGAGGCACTGGCACTGACCCCCAAGGACTTTGATTTCTATCATCAGACCCTTTCCATCAGTAAGACATGGGATTACAAGGGCGCCGGTGGGTTTCAGCCGACAAAGAACAAATCATCGGTTCGTAAAATTCAAATTGATTGGCAGTCTGTTATTCGTTTTTCCGAGCTTGTAAAAGGTCTGCCGGACGATCAACCTATTTTTGTGGATGGCAAGGTCTACAACTCCACCGTCAATGATGTTTTGAGCCGCCATTGTGAGAGGTGCAATATTCCGGTCATTTCTATCCACGGTCTGCGCCACACCCACGCATCCCTGCTACTTTTTACCGGCGTATCTATTGCGAGTGTTGCCCGGCGACTGGGACACTCCAGTATGACAACCACCCAAAAGACCTATCTCCATATCATTCAGGAGTTGGAAAACAAGGATATTGACCTTGTTATGCGATCATTGTCCGGGCTGAACTAAAATATTGATTTATGGCTTATGTTGATTTGCTTAATGCAAAAGTGACTGTGGCGCAGAGATCCACTTTGCACCACAGTCACTTTTGCATTGGATCTTGAATGCTAATCCGAAAAATATTGTACCCGCTATATTGGGATTCCTAAATTTACCAGACGCTGTCTGGCAAATTGAGTTGACCGCACTACTATAGGTTGTCACCTATCCTCTGCACGGATAAAGGACGATGCAGCGATTTTTCCAACTATATTCTTTAATGGAAAAATGTCTTGTATATCTCAACCACCCGATTTTCCAGTCAGCGACTGGAAAATTGAACGGAACACATTATGATGAATGAGTATATCACCTGCTTTTGCTTGAATTACCGATTTCCTTGATGGCGGCATAGTGTTTTCCACATTTTCGGCTGATCTCGTTGAAAAAGTCGGATGTCACAAATTCCAGCAGCCATACTTTCGGAATCATATACTTGGGTGTCTGTAAGATGGTTTTCAGCAAGCCCTTGCTACACCATTTCAGAATTGTGTGGCGTTGGTAGCCTGTCACCTCGCAGACTTGCGCAACAGTCAGTACATCCGGGTAATTTGCTAACTGCTGCTCGTACCATTCCTTGGCCAGCAGCCGTTCTTCGCCCGTATAGTTCAGCTTGCGCTCCAACGATGCGGCAGGTTTCTTGTGTTTGGGGTAGTTGTAATACCACCCGCTGGGCGGAGTGTAGTGCATCGGGTCGGACTCTCGGCGGTAGAGATACTCGGCAACATCTTTCTTGGCGATTTTATAGCAGCGCGTTTTCTTTCCGTTGTTTTTGCAGGGAACAAGTCCGCTTTGCAGGAGATAAAGCGAGGTTCGTGTTCCGATATGGCAAACGATGCGGAAGTCGTTGCGGCTCATCGGGTCCGGATAGGGCGTTAGGATTTCTTCAATCTTTTCTGCCAAAGGGTCCTTGCTTACAGTTTTTTTCTTCATTTCGGGTTCTCCTTGTTTGTAAAGTGGAACCCGAAAAATCACTACTTCATTTTTCTGTTTCCTGCATTTTTTCTCATTCGTGTCCGCAAGACCGCACTATTATCCGGCTTTTGGGGCAGGGCTTATGCTGCTGTCACCGCCCAGGCAAAGCTGAAGCGGGAAGAACAGGCCCGCCAAAGCAGCCGACAGGAGATTGCTCACTCGGTTACGGAAGCGAATGTGCTAACCTCGGAGCTGACCGATCTGCTGATCGAAAAGGTGTATGTATTCCCCGACAACCGCATTGAGATTGTTTACAAGGTCCATGACCTCTTTGAATAATTGAAGATACAAAAACGGAAAACCCAGGCTATCAAATCCATCTTAGTGGCTTGGGTTTTCTGCTCTTTGGCGCTTTTATAGTCAAACGACAAGTGGTACAATATAGTTAAATTCTATTTACTATGAAAGCTGTACCAGGGGGAACAAAAATGGGAAATCGAACATTTGAAGATGTGAAAAGCTATGTAGAATGGCAATCTCAAGGAAAATGCACAGTATTGAGCGCAAAAACAGAGCAACACTTCAATGATTTGGGTGTTGATGTGCGCGTCTGGAATGTCAAAACCGATACTGATGGAGATTGGTGGGTAGTGGAGGGCGACGGGATTCCGATGAATCTCTATCCCCAAAGTGCATATTATTTTGGAGCAGATGAAGTGTATTCTTTCCACATGGGCTTAATGCAGAGAATGAGCGCAGCCCAGGGTGAATATAGTCCAGAGGATTTTGTAAATGGTGTGACGCTCGATGCAGAAATTGCTCCTCAACTTTTCCGAAAGCTCAAAAGTGTCGCTGCGCTAATTGATACCGCTAAGGAGATTGAAGATTTTCAAGCGATAGGTGTTCAGTGCAGAGAAACATTGATTGAACTCGGCAACCACATTTATGACCCTGCAATGGCTGGTGATGGGGAGCAGCCCCAAGCATCGAATTTCAAGAGAAAATGTGAACTATTTATTCAGTTCTATTTGAAAGGATCGGAAAACGCAGATTACAGAAGTATTATTAAGAAACTAACAGAATCCACCTGGGATTACGCCAATAAGATTACACATTCGCGTAGTGCTACATACTACGAAGCCTCAACCTGTGTTACGCTTTGTATTTCTCTTGTTGGCGTTTATGAAAACATCCTTCAGAAAGTTTTCGATCCACTTTCTCAATACCATTGCTCAGTTTGCCAAAGTAAGAAATTAAGCATTGATGGTGATGATTCAGATGAAGATGGAATGGTGAAAAAACTATATCTCCATTGTGAAGAATGCGGTGCTACAACAGAAGTAGTCTTTGAAGGAAATGATGGAGATAATCCCACCTATACTACGAGCAAAGTCGTAGAATAAAAAGCAAAAACAGAAAACCCAGACTATCAGCACTAAGATTGGTAGTTTGGGTTTTCTGCTTTTCAGAATTATATTTTTTTGTCGTGTGCTTGACATACGGGTGGCGCAAATCGTGAAAGCGGATGCGCCGCAGATGATAATTTTGCAAGATAATCTGGAACGAATTGGAGAGATAATCCGGCTTAAGCAGATTGCCCATTGCGTCTACGCAGATGTAGTCTGCGTATTTTTTGTTGTAGCACCTACCGCACAGCTTGCGGTTTTCTTTCTGTTCCTCCTGCAAGGCCAGCAGCCGTTCCCGGAAAACCGGTACAAGTGGCAAGGTGCGCTTGCTGGATTTGGTTTTTGTGCCATTGGATTCTACAAGAACTTCTTTTCCGTCCAGCCGAACCGTTGTGACCGTGTGGCAGATTTCAATGGTGTTCTGCTCAAAGTCTACAGCAGCCCATTTCAGCCCTACAACCTCGCTGCGGCGCAGACCATAAAAGGCAGTCAACATAACTGCCACCTCAATTTTACTGCCGCGCACAGCGTCGAACAGCGCGTTCATTTCGTCCTTGCTGTAAAAGTTCCCGGTAAATTCGTTTTTCTTCGGGCGGTCTACCTTGTCGGCAGGGTTCACATCGATCAGGTCCGTTTTCACTGCGTATTTCAAGGCGCGGTGGATAACCGCATGATAGTGAATGACCGTATTGGGCTTCACACGCTCCAACTGTTCCTGATAAAATGCTTGGATATGAACCGCTTTCAGGTTGCCCAGCGTAACGCCGAGATTTCTAAAGTAAGGAATGATCCTGCTGGAGCACAACACGTTCTATCTGCGTGACGGCGTGCCCTTCGTGCGCGCCCGCATGGGCGGAGGCAACTACACCGAGAAGGATGATACGATCCTCCCGCTGCCCTAAGGCAACACCGCATAATTCCCGCCTTACGGCTTAAGCACCGCTCCGGCGGCTGCGGCACGGCATCTGCGTTGCCAAAATGCTCGATAATACACAAAGTATTATCTGCGCTTTTGGCTTAGTAGCTGCCGCACCTCGCTCGCCGTATCGGTACTTAGAATTATGCGGTATTGCCCTAAAAGCACAAAAACAACCCCCGCCCCGGATGTCGAATCTTTCCGCATCCGGGGCGGATTTTTGTACGCATTTTGCCCGTTCGGGCGGGGTTTGCGCAAATGTCGAATGTATGGTAAAATACAGGTAAAATCAGCTTTTTGGGGGTCATTTATGGGTATTGTAGTCATCGGTGCGGTTTTTGTGGACATCAAGGGGTATCCGCTGTCCACCTATATCCCGGGCGGGCGCAACGCGGGCCGGGTCGAGCAGGTACACGGCGGCGTCTGCCGCAACGTGGCGGAGGACATTGCCAATGTCGAGCTGCGCCCCACCTTCGTCAGTCTGGTGGACGACACCGGCTCCGGCCAGGACGTCATTGACAAGCTGGCCCGGCACAAGGTCAACACCCGCTACATTCAGCGCATGCCGGACGGCATGGGCACCTGGCTGGCCGTGTTCAACAACGACGGCGATGTCTGCGCCGCCATCTCGAAGCGGCCCGACACGACGCCGCTGACCGCATTATTAAAGGAAAAGGGTGACGAGATCTTTGCCGACTGCGACGGCATCGCCATCGAGTTTGATCTGGAGAAGGAGACCGTCAAGCAGATTTTGCACTACGCCAAAAAGTACCGCAAAAAGGTCTACGCCGCGGTCTCCAACATGAGCATTGCCATGGAGCGCCGCAGCCTCCTGCAGGAGATCGACTGCTTTGTCTGCAACCAGCAGGAGGCCGGGCTGATGTTCTCCGACGATTACGACCACCTGACGCCGGACGAGATGCGCGCCACGCTGGCCGCCAACGTGCGCAGCGCCAACATTCCCTGCATGGTCGTGACGATGGGCGAGCAGGGCGCCGTCTACGCCCGCACCGACGGCGAGAGCGGCATGGTGCCCGCCAAGAAGGTCGATGTCATCGACACCACCGGCGCGGGGGATGCTTTCTTCGCCGGGACGGTCATCGGCCTGACCTACGGCAAGACGCTGGCCGAGGCCTGCGAGATCGGCAGCCGCCTAGCCGCGTCGGTCATCTGCATCTCGGAGAATGTCTGCCCGCGGTTCCGCCCGCAGGAGTTCGGGCTCGATGTGCCGGTCACAGACTGATTTTTTTCGGTTCTTGGCACGTATTTTCCTTATTTTGCCAATTTTCCGATTTCGCACATTTTGCCTTTTTAGCAGTTTTCTATCCGCATATTTTTGGCTTGTATGGCCATTTCAGTGCATTTCAGTATCGGAATTTTGCGCACAGTTTTTCGAAAATTCAAAATATTTAGTTACTGTATAACCAGACATGAAAACAGACAACCTCATTTCCGCAGCCCCGCTTGACCGGAGGGAGCTTGCACCCGGCGTGCAGCTCTGCTTCACCCGGCTGGACGCGCCGCTCTGCCCGCCCCCGCTGGACTGGCCGCGGCTGCTCGTCTTTGATTTCTGCCGCAGCGGACGACGCGCCATCCCGGACGGCGCACAATATGCCATCGTGACGGAGGGTCATGCCGCCGTCAGCTTTGCTGTGCCCGGTGCGGACTTCTACCTGCCCGGCAGCCAGTACGAGGCGCTGCAGCTTTTCATTGACCCCGATGCCGTGCAGGCAGACAGCTTTTTGACGCTGATGGGGCTGGAAATAGGCGGCATCGCGGATTATTTCTGCCGCGGCGGCGTCCACTGCTGCCCGATGAGCGACGCCATCACGGCCATTGTGGACGAGGTCTGGGACGACGCCGCCTACGCCGCCCCCGGCGAGCTGCGCTATGCCGCCGTGCGGCTGCTGTATGAGCTGCTGCGCCTGCCCGACGAGGCCGACACGGCCCGCTGCCCCGCGCGGCAGGTCGAATGCGTGCGCGAGGCCGAGACGCTGGTCCTGCAGGACCTCTCGGTCCGCCGCCCGGCCCGGGAGCTGGCCGACCATTTTGGTTTGAGCGAGAGCGGCTTCAAGCTGTACTGCCAGAACGTGCTGGGCGAGGGGTATCTCGCCTACTTCCGCCGCCGCCGGCTCGAAAAAGCCGCCGAGTTGCTGCGCACGACCCCCCAGCGGGTGCAGGACATCGCCGCCCAGGTCGGCTACGAGAGCCAGGGCCGCTTTGCCCAGGCGTTCTACGACCAGTTCCGCCTGACCCCGCTGGAATACCGGCGCTTGTCAAAGTAACCCGAAAGGAGCGGAAAATTGAACAACATCACGCGCTCGATTTTCCGTGCCATTCATGAGGGGCGGTGGTTGAGCATTGAATACAAAAACCAACAGACCCAGCAGACCAAATACTGGGTCGCTATCCGCGGGCTGAACCCCAGGACCCGCACCCTGAACGTTGACGGGCTGCATCTGGGCAAATTAAGCGTGCAGGCGCTCGACCATATCAGCATTGACCGCATCCAGACCGCCGAGGTCGTCGACGGCTCGTGGTGCCCCGTCAACCAGACGCTCATCGACGACATCCGCGACAACCCCGGGCGGTACGCTGCGCTGTTTGACAACGCCGCCAACCTGCGGGTGCTGGACTATCTGGCCGCCTGCAACCGGCTGGACGCCACGCCCTACCAGTCCAACTACAGCCTGATCCATCAAATTGACGCCGACTGCTTTGCCGATTATAAGGAGGACACGCTGGAGCTGACCGACGACCAGTTCCGTGAGCTGGTGGGCCGGTTCCAGCGCCGGGTCGAGGACCGCCACCGGAACGCCGCCCGCCCCAGCCTGCCCACGCTGGGGCTGAACCTTATCAGCATTGACACCCGGCAGGGGCTGTACGTGCTGGCCTACCGCCCGCTGCGGCTCGACGTGAAAAAGCGTGCCTTGCGGGCCGAGCCGGAGCCGGTCATCTGCCGGGAGTTCACCGTCAACGGCAGCAAGCTGAGCATCCATCAATTTCTGGATGCCGACGATTATACGCTGCTGGACGAGTTCACGAAGCACGCCGAGACCATCAAGGACCGCATCACCCGCAGCAACCCGCGGGTGCGGGTCGATGACCTGCCTTACCTCGTCACCATCAGCCGCGACTGCCCCGTGGACTTGGAGCATGAGTACCGCGGCATCCTTACTATGTTCGAGGACCCCTCCGGCGAGACGGCCACCGCCCCGCTGCGGGCCTTCTTCGGCGAGATGACCGCCAAGCCGCGCCGCCGCAAGTCCTACCCGCTGGCGCTGCTGAACAACAAGGTCAATCTGGACCAGCTGCTGGCCATCAACAATGCCATGCGCTACCCGCTGGCCTACGTGCAGGGCCCGCCGGGCACCGGCAAGACCAACACCATCGTCAACACGCTGACGACGGCGTTTTTCAACGAGCGCACGGTGCTTTTTTCCAGCTACAACAACCATCCCATCGACGGCGTTGTGGAAAAGCTGCAGGCCGTCACCTACCACGGCCAGACCGTGCCGTTCCCGATCCTGCGCCTTGGCAACAACGAGAAAACCGCCGAGGCCCTGCGCACCATTGACCAGCTGTTTGAGCAGTGCAAAAAAATCCCCGTGCCGGAGCGGCTGCTGGACAAAAACCACGCGGACCGCACGGCCCGCGCCAAACAGCTGACCGCCCTGCTGGAACGGTATGAGCGCATCCTTGATTTGCGGGAGCGGCGGGAGACCATCCGGCGCCTGCTGGACGCCCGCGGCCAGATGAACTTCCAGTACGAGCTGCAGGCCGGGCAGCTGCCGCAGGTGGACCGTGAGCTGGCCGCCTACGGCAGCATCGACTCTGCCGACGCGCTGGCTCTGCTGGACCGCAACGAGGACGAGCTGCTGCGCTACCTCTACTACACCTCGGCCCGCTGCATCCGCCGGTTGGAGGAGCCGAAATACAACGATTTAATGAGCATCGTCCACAGCCCCGACACCGACAAGGAGCGGGTCACGCAGTTCAACAAGTACATCTCGGAGCCGGAGAACCTGAAAAAGCTGCTGCGCGTCTTTCCCATTGTGGCCACGACCTGCATCTCCGCCCACCGCCTGGGCGACCCGGAGCCGAGCTTTGACATGGTCATCATGGACGAGGCCAGCCAGTGCAGCACGGCCATGTCGCTGGTGCCCATCCTGCGCGGGGCGTCGCTGATGCTTGTGGGCGACCCGCAGCAGCTCTCGCCCGTCATTCTGCTGGACCCTGCCGACAACCGCACGCTGCGCCGCCGCTACGGTGTCACGCAGGAGTACGATTACATCGAAAACTCGATCTACAAATGCTTTCTGGCCTGCGACGCCGTCAGCGACGAGACGCTGTTGAGCTACCACTACCGGTGCAGCCCCAAGATCATCGAGTTCAACAATCGCAAATACTACAACCACAAGCTGCACATTGCCAGCCGCGAGACCGACCCCACGCCGCTCGTCTATGTGGACGTGCCCAACGACACCACCGACGAGAAAAACACCGCCCCGCAGGAGGTGCGCCGCATCGAGGCATACCTGACCGCGCACCCGGACAAGCAGGTGGGCATCATCACGCCGTTTGCGAAGCAGCGCGCCGCCATCGAGGCCATGCTGCGCGCGAAGCACTTTGAGAACGCCGCCTGCGGCACGGTACACGCCTTTCAGGGCGACGAGAAAGACGTGGTCATCTTCTCCTTAGCGCTGACCGACCAGACCCGCCCGCGCACCTACGACTGGCTGAAAACAAACAAGGAGCTCATCAACGTGGCGACCTCCCGCGCGCGGGAGCAGCTGGTCATCCTCTCGAATCAGGCCGCGCTGGACCGCCTGCACGCCGACAGCACCGACGACGATATTTATGAGCTGGTGCAGTACGTGCGCAAAAACGGCCAGTCCGAGGTGACCGAGAAGCCCGCCGCCAGCCGTGCGCTGGGCATCAAGCCCTACAGCACCAAGACCGAGGATGCCTTTTTGGAAAATCTGAACCACGCGCTGGACAACGCCTTCCTCGACGGCAGCCGCTGCACGGTCCGCAAGGAGGTACCCATCGCCCAGGTGTTTGAGGATAACCCAGGCTGCGCCGACCTGTTCTACACCTGTCTCTTATACACATCTCCGAGCCCACGAGACATGCGCAGAT
>OWIK01000486.1_pt1 | contig 13257 bp, 10 predicted proteins | sample 1732691 | NCBI WGS metagenome assembly OWIK01 (sample SAMN05065743, study PRJEB22554) | human gut metagenome | biome: ENVO:2100002; feature: ENVO:00000062; material: ENVO:00002003 | host: Homo sapiens | place: USA | reverse complement strand
ATCTACACAAGGCTATTCGTCGGCAGCGTCAGATGTGTATAAGAGACAGTAAACATAGATTAAGAAGAGTATAATCTCTTTTATCGTATTAAATTATAACTACTTAATCACAGCCTCAACCTCACCCTTCTCAGGCATCACGCGAAGTGCGCCCTTTCTCGTAGTAATAAGAGAAGCTGCCGCATTTGCGAATGTGAGCATCTTTTTCACATCGTCATCCTTCCGGTCATTGATACCATGCTCCAGCACATCGTGAAGCAGGCATGCACAGAAAGTATCTCCTGCACCTGTAGTCTCGACAGTGTCATCTCGCAGGAACGGAGCTGCCTCCACGATATGTCCGTCAAAAAATGCCATACTTCCGTTTTTGCCCATGGTGGCACAGATAAACGGAATGTGATACTCATCTATGAGCTTCTTTACACCTGTCTTTATGTCCTTTTCGCCTGTCATGAATTCAATCTCATCATCAGATATTTTTAAGATGTCACACTGACTCAGGCCCCAGCTTATCTTCTCTTTTGCATCGTCCATGCTCTTCCAGAGCGGTTTGCGCAGATTAGGGTCAAAGGAAATCAGTACGCCTGCCTCTTTTGCGGCAGCTATTGCATGCTTTGTCGCATTCTCACAGATCTTATCTGTCATTGAAAGACTTCCGAAGTGGAAAATTTTTGCGTTTCTCACAAGGGATAAATCCACCTCATCCGCTGTCAGCATCATATCTGCTCCCGGATTTCTGTAAAATGAGAAATCTCTGTCTCCGTCTGCTGCGGTCTGGACAAATGCAAGAGTGGTATGGACATTATCATCATAGCGCACGCCTGTTGTGTCGATGCCCTGCTCCTTTACGGCATCAACAAGCAGCCTTCCGAACGCATCCTGTCCCACTTTTCCGATGAAAGCAGTCTGATGACCGAGCTTTTGAAGCATGGCAAGCACGTTACATGGAGCTCCACCCGGATTAGCCTCAAAAAGCTTATTGTCCTGCGCACTTGTACCGTTTTCTGTAAAATCTATAAGTAATTCACCTAATGCAACTACATCCATATTGTACCTCTTTCTTTCCTGTCAAAATATTATGTATATTATTCTACAAATAACCGGACCAATAATTTGTCCGGTTATTATTTGTATGCTCTACTGATATGCTTTCATATTATAAAATTATATCATATTATATCATATTTTTCAATATCCACAACAGCACTTCCGTCACAATTAAAGCAGATTCCGTCTGCCTGAAGAGGTGTACAGATAGCTGTGGTTGCGACCTGCTGTCCGTCATTGATAAAGAGCTCTATAGACTGTCTGTCCATGATGAAACGAAGCTTTAGCTTTCTGTCTGTATCTGCGATTTTAATTTTTCTGACACAGACGACATCCTTTGTGACGCCACAGCAGGTACGATCAATCTCGAGCACGCCTGCGACTCTGTTGTAGGTAAACGCTGTGCTATACTCATCATCGCATGCCATTTCAACAGTGAAGTTATTGTACTCCTCGCCTGAAAGCTCCACTGTCATGTCGAGAGTGCGGCCCTTTATGCCATCAAAGGTCGTGTAGCAGTCTATTTTTTTATCTGTGTAATGACACTTATTTGCACGATAATTTTCTATTTCCTTAACCGGCTTCTGCCAGATACGGCCGTCTTTTATTTCAAGCTCACGAGGCAGTGTCATCATGCCCTGCCAATCCTGTGAATCAGGAACGACACATGCATCCCATGACTTCATCCAGGCAATCATCACACGGCGTCCGTCCGGAAGCAGTGTAGTCTGTGGCGCATAAAAGTCCATGCCATAGTCAAGAGTGTGCGGCTCTTCCTTGATAAATACATGATTTTCTTTATCATAATCCCCCAGAAAATATACAGAGTTGTGTCCGTTATGAAACTCATATTTGTCTGCCTTCATACTCTGCGGTGAACAGATGAGCACATGCTTATCCTCCAGCCCAAAGAAGTCCGGGCACTCCCACATGGTACCTATTTTGCCTGTGCTGTTTGCCGCAAGGATTGTCTCAAACTGCCAATCGGTCAGGTTTTTTGAAGAGCAGAGCACTACCTGTCCCACATTGTTTAAGTCCTTGCTTCCAACTATAAGATAATATGTGTCATCCTCTTTCCATATTTTAGGGTCACGGAAATCGATTCTGCTGCAGTTTTCAGGAAGCATATCGCCTGTCACAACAGGATTATTCTCATGCTTCACATAATTAAGTCCGTCTCCAAATGCGATGCACTGGTTCTGTCTCTCCTGCTCACTGCCGTCAGGAAGTTTAATCCTTGTGACACCTGTGTATACAAGCACATGCTTACCATCTGCCTCAATGGCACTTCCTGAGAAACATCCTTTTTTATCATATTCCTCGTCAGGTGCCAGAACACACGGAAGCTGCTCCCATTTAATCATATCGCTTGTCGTACTATGCCCCCAATGCATAGGTCCCCACTCACGCAGATATGGATAGTACTGATAAAACAGATGAATTTTTCCGTTATAGACAGAAAATCCATTCGGATCATTAATCCAACCTGCCGGTGCACTGATATGAAACAAAGGTTTACTCTCTTTATCTGTAGCAGCTATTTTTTTTGCCTCGTAGCTTCTTGCTTTTTCCAATAATTCGCTCATTCAAATCCTCCAATTCTGTTTGCTTTGCCGGTAATACAGAATTATGAACAGTAACCTATTTGCCCTCTGACGTACTCTCAAGGGATTTCTGATAGCTGTCAAAATATTTCTGCTTTATCTTCAGATAATCCTGTAAACCATATTTATCAAGTTTCTTAAGGTATGAATCCCATTCCTTATCAATGCCGCCGTTTAATATCCAGTCGGCCTTTTTCTGCTCAGCATATTTCTTGATGTCTGTGTCGTACTGTGACACCTTGTTGGTGTCATCTATGCTCATGAACACGTTTGGATAGACATACTTACTGTTCATGTCCTTCAGATAAGCCTCATGCATGTTGTCGAGACGCCACTTGGCATCTGCAGGCTCTGTCACATAAACATCATAGTACTCATTTAAAACAGCAAGCGGTCCGTTTACAGACTGCGCCTCACGCACCTCAACCGGTGACTGATCGCCCAGATCCATATGCTTTAACATCTGTCCGCCGTCAGCGTTTGTACTCATCTCAAATATATTGAACGAATCTTTCTCACCGTATGTTCCCCAGTTATTCTGTGGAGACTGGATTGGAGCATACATCTGATCAATCCACGCGGCTGCCAAAGCCGTATCCCTGCAGCTTGATGTCAGTACGCATCGTCCTCTGTCGAAACCACTCGTCTCACTGTTGTTCTGTCTCGTGATATTTCTGACTCCGTCAGGTCCTGTGAGAGCAGGAAGCATGACGTAATCTGTGTTATTGTCAATGTTTGCAATGTCCCATGTAAAGCAGAGCCCGTATCTGTGGTTTTTACCCTTTGCTACATATGTTGACCACTCCTGTGTAAATGCCTCAGGGTCAATCAAATCCTCTGTGACAAGCTTGTGAAGCCACTCGATACCCTCCTTGTAGCCCTCCTGTGTAGGAGTATAGATGACTTTTCCCTCATCTGTTACTGCAAAGTGGTCACCTGTATCACCATAACCCTCACCAAAGCCGTTCATGAGGATGGCTGGATCCTGGTCACCGTTGTTTATAATAAATGACATAGGAATGACACCGCCCTCAATGTCAAACTCTTTCTCAAGCTCGTCTGCATGATCTCTGAATGCGATAAGCACCTGCTCGAGCTCGTCTGTAGTAGTCGGCACCTCAAGTCCCAGATAATCAAGCCATTTCTTGTTGATATAAGGTATATCTCCGATTGCCTGAATTGCCTCTTTTCCTGCACCAAGCTGCTCTATCCAAGGAAATGAATAGATATGTCTGTCCGTCCGGTGCGGTACACATTGTCCTATATTCAGGATATTTCTCAAAAACTGCCTGAAGATTAGGCATATATTTGTCAATCAGATTCTCAACCGGAATGATAATACCCTGCTTTGCATATCTGAGCAGGTCGTAATCACTCATACCTGCATTAAACAGTCCATCCGGCAGATTACCAAACTGCGCCAATGCCAGATTCTTCTTGTCAGAGAACTGGTCTGAAACGAAGCATGTCCAGTCGATATGCACGTTGGTCTGCTTCTCCATTCTCTTGAAGATAGTCCTCTCATTAGGATCCTGTGTGGATGTGGCCGGTGCACTTGTGATAAATGACAGCTCAGCCTTCTCCTTCAGAGGAAACTGCACATCTGATACCGGTGTGTCCGGATTTGTCTCGGCATTTAAGCTCTGCTGCTTTCCACAGCCTGCCACACCTGTCAGCATTGCAAGTGTAAGCGAAAGTGTAATTAATTTTTTGAAGCTTCTTTTTTTCATATCCATACTCATCCTTTCTGTTAGCCCTTAACAGATCCAACCATGATTCCTTTATCAAAATATTTCTGGAAAAATGGATACATAATCAAAAGTGGTAAACTTGATACAACAATTGTAGCGTACTTGAGCTGCTCTGCAACCTTTGCCATCTCAGCTGTACTCTGGATATCTGCAATCATGCCCGGCTGAGGTGTATTCTGCACGAGAATTGAACGCAGTACAAGCTGTAATGGCTGGAGATTTGCGTCATTCAGGTAAATCATTGCATCAAAGTAGCTGTTCCACATTCCTACAAATGACCAAAGCATAAGCACCGCAATAATCGGCTTACAAACCGGAAGCATAATCTTAAAGAAATGCTGTATTTCATTTGCTCCGTCGATGGCTGATGCCTCACGAAGCTCATTTGGCACTGACTGATAATAGGTTCTCGCCAAAATCATATTCCACACATTGAAAGCGCCCGGAATGAGGATTGCCCATACGGTGTTTACCATATGGAGCTGATTTATAAGGATGAATGTAGGAATCATTCCTCCTCCAAAAAACATTGTGATAATAAAAATCACATTGAAAAATTTTCTTCCGACAAATTCCTTTTTAGACATAGGATATGCTGCCAGGATTGTGACAAATACTGAGATTGCCGCAAACGCTATTGAGTAAAAAAACGAATTAAAAAATCCGCGCCATATCATGTCATTTTCCAGAACTCGTCTGTATGCATCAATAGTCCAGTCCTTTACGTTGAAGCTCAGTCCCTGATTGTTAAGTACTGTCGGATCCATGAAAGATGCCAGCACTACATATACTAACGGAACAATTATTGCAAGCACAAACAACCCAAGAAGTGTATATCCAATTCCAAGAACAATTTTATCAGTCCGTGAATATTTGATTTTTGTCGTCATATCTTTTTCCATTGCACTTTCCTCCTAGATTCCTTCACCATCGTTTAGCTTCTTTACAACCGCATTGACTATAATCAGCAATATTACGTTGATTACCGAGTTGAAAAGACCAACCGCTGTTGAATAACCATAGTCTCCATTCAAAAGTCCGATTCTGTATACATATGTAGAAAGAATTTCCGATGCCGGTAAGTTCATATCTGTCTGTAACGCGTAGGCTTTCTCGAAACCGATACTCATAATATTTCCTGCCTGCAGGATGAACTGTATCACTATAATATTCTTAATAGCCGGAAGCTCAACATACCACATCTGCTGGAAGATGTTTGCGCCATCCATTCTCGCTGCCTCCTCAAGCTCCTTGCTCGCATTGGATAATGCCGCTGTATACATGATTGAAGCCCAGCCTGCTCCCTGCCAGATGCCGCTCGCTATGTAGATTGTCCTGAATGCAGCCGGCATTGTCATCCAGTTTGTGCTGATACCGAGCAGCTTGTTCATAGGTCCGATTGGTGATAAAAACATACGAACCATACCACAAAGTACAATAACTGAGATAAAATTTGGTGCGTAAATCAGAAGCTGTATCTTTTTCTTGATGCCCTCTTTGCGAATACGATTCAGAAGCAGTGCAAGTATGATCGGTACCGGAAATCCCCATAACAATCCGTAAATACTTACCTTTAACGTATTCATAAGGTAGTTCATAAAATCAGGTGATGATAAAAATCTCTTGAAATATTCAAGCCCGACCCATGGACTCCCCAGCACACCCTTTATGACATTGTAATCCTTGAATGCTATGAGCAGTCCGCCCATCGGAACATACTTGAATATAATTGTCAGTAAAAGTGCCGGCATAAGGAAAAATATGTACAACATCCAGTTTTTCTTCACATATGTCACTTTGCTTTTCAATGACTGCTTTTTTTCTTTCATTTGCTGTGACCTCCACTCTCTTTCACATTTTGTCTTTTTTACTTAATTTACGCTCTTGTGTAACCGGTAAAGTAACCGGTTACTTTATAATTTGATAATACAATATCATTTGTGCTGTGTCAATACTTTTCTCAAAAAAAGTAACCGGTTACTTTTTTGTTGATATTTTGGAAATTGCGCTGTATACTGTTTATAAACATTTGTAATATAAGTAATTTTTATAAGGAGACATCCCATGGGAAAAAAACAGGTTACATTTGCAGATATTGCGGAATATACACACTTTTCAAAAACAACGATTTCAAGATATTTCAATCATCCGGACTCTCTGACACTGGAGAATCAGGAAAAGATTTCCCGTGCGCTTGATGAACTCGGCTATAAGAAGAATAAGCTCGCAAAGGTTCTCGCAAACGGTAAGAGCGAGTTTGTCGGCATAATAGTGCCAAACCTTTACCTGCACTACTACTCTGAGATGCTCACACAGCTTTTAGCCACTTACGCTAACTATCACTATAAGTTTCTCATCTTTATGAGTGACAAGGGGGCGGCTGAGGAAGAAAACTACATTGATGAACTTTTAGCTTATCAGATAGAGGGTCTTATCGTGCTAAGTCACACTCTCTCATCTGAAAAGCTTGCTTCATACCACATTCCAATTGTCGCAATCGAGCGAGAATCCATGCATATAAGCAGTGTCGCCTCCGACAACTATATGGGTGCGCTTCAGGCCACATCTCTTTTAATACGTGACAAATGTGATATCCTCATCCATGTCAATGTAGATGTACCAAAGTATGTCCCGGCTTACGACAGAATCCGTGCGTTTGAGGACACCTGTACCGAGCACAATATTCCCTATGAGCTCAGTCTGAACGTATCCGGTGATTCGTACAACGATTTATTTTCTCAGATGAAGGTGATTTTTAACAATATAGATGAGAAATATCCTGATAAAAAGAAAGGGGTATTCCTGGCAAACGACACATATGCCAACATGTTTTTGAATCTTGTCATACAAAAATACGGCTGCTTTCCGGACAGCTATGAGATAGTCGGCTTCGACAATTCACCAATTGCCAACGAAGCCATAATTCCAATCACCACCATCGGCCAGCAGATAGATGTAATCGCAAGAACCGCCATGGATTTGCTCGTCAAGCAGATGGATAACCGCAAACAAAGAAAGCCTGAGCCAGATTTGGCGCCAACGCACAAAAAGATAGCGCCTGTGCTGATTCGCAGGGAGACAACCAGCTAGTACATCGTTTATGTGACATGTACCAGCCTAATTTTCTCCTGTTGCGTCCTGATATTCCCTGCTGCTCACACCACCCCATGAGTTTCTATCCGCTGAGAAAACCTCATTTGTGGTTTTATTTACAGCATAAAATCCCAGTAGCCTTGTATCTGAGCCACTAACCAACTGCTCATAAACAAACAAATCACACTGTCCATTTTCGGAAACTCTGTCATAAACTAACCTATTCTCATACGTATTTCCATCAGCCTCGCCGGTTTCGAAAACAGAATAAAAAGTACCTTTAGCTGTGGAACCGTTGCGAATAATACCGGCATCCCCGGCTGAGAGTATCCCTGCAGCTGACATGTAATCATATACGGCCATGCTTTCTGTATCCAGGCTTTCGTCAGCGTTCTCATTTCCTGCATTCTCATTTTCTGTATTTTCAGAAGCGTCATTGTATGACTGTGAATTATTCTCAGTGCTGTTTTCACTGTCATTTGCACCACTATCACCAGCATCATTTCCACTGTCTCCGGTGCTGTCATCATCGTTTATAAGTCCAAACTTTATTGTTTCCTTAAATGTCAAATTTCGTCTCAGGAAAGGTCCAACCTTGATGTTATAATATTCATCAGTACTATATCCATCCGAAGTACTCATGCAGATAAGACCATTCGCATATACCTTTTTCTCCGTATCCATGCCGATGAATGAAATTATCAGATTAATAACCATGGCAGCCATCAAACACAGCCACATGACTATGAGTATTACTTTTCTGAATAGCCTTACCCCTTCTGACTTTTTAGATACGCTGTCACTGAATAATATCCACCTGATTATCCAGTAAAGCGACAAGACCATACAGCCTGCGTATGTTATCAGAACAGACGACAGCTCGAACCAGTATCTATAGTGATATCCTCGAGACAGTAAGCCTCCTACTCCATAGAAAATTCCTGCATACAACACCAATATCGCAGTAATTACAATTGCTGTCGGCCACTTATGCTTTATCCTGGTGTCTGCGTAAATTGCCTGACACAAATCCATTTTTGCATTTTCTGATAAAAACAATGCACCAATCTGCATGTCCGTCATCTGCTTTTGATTCGCCGGCACAGCATAGCACTTATCCAGCCACTCCTGCCAGCCCGGCTTATCACATAGGAACAAAACTGCAGCATTGCAAAAATAATAATCTCTTAAATATGGCAGCTTCACACAATTGATATCAACCATTGCAAGAGCCTGTGCGGCCAGATCATAGTTTGACATAAGAAGCTGCTGCTTAGCCATCACTATCAACACAACTGACTGAAGCTGCCTATTATTCCTGTATCTGGTTCTGTACATAGCCAAATTGTAATCATGCCTGTCCTGAAGGCTCCAATTCTCTGTCCTTTTCGCTGATATATTAACAACAGCGATCAGCATCAACACCAGAAAAATAATACCTGCAAAAAAGAGCAATAAACATGATTTAATCATTCCTGAACTATAGTCATCCCTATGGAACATTCCAAACAACAAGCATAATGTCAAAACACTCCATACAACAGTCAATACTCTGTAAATCTGCACATATCTTTTCTGCCATAAGCCATTTTTGTATCCAATGGTATCAGGGGTGACAGTGTTTGAAAGCTCATAATAATTCATGCAATCCGCCTCTTTATCTCTGTAAATGAAATTGATTTATCCGTGGCTTAATTGTACCACGAATAAACCAATTTGTGTGAAATCTATTTTATCTGTATCTTCTTTCTCATGCGCATCTCCCACACATAGTAGGTCACAATAAGTAGTATTCCTGTTGTAAGCCAGGCTGCCGGATCTGCAAAGCACACACCGCCGTAACCAAATGGCTTTGACAGGGCAAGTATTGCAATCCATCTCGACACAAGCTCCATCGCACCGCTAAGCATAGGCACAAGACCCTTGTTAAGTCCCTGCAGACCGTTTCTGTATGCAAAAATCCATGCAAGAGGAAGCATGAAGACACTCGCGATTTTCAGATATTTCATAGCACAGTCAATGTCAGTTGCCGTAGGCGATGTGATAAACCAGCCTATCATGTACGGTCCGACAAAGCAGTTAATTGCTGCCGCTAAAACTGCGCAGCCTATACATATGAAAAAGCATGACTTCATACCCTTAAATATCCTGTCGTATCTTCCTGCTCCAAGATTTTGTCCGCAGTAAGTCGCAGCGGCTGTTCCAAGTGTAGGCATGGTCTGTGTCGCGATATTGCTGACCTTGGATGCGGCGGTATACGCAGCTACCACCTGCGAACCGAACACATTGACCGCAGCCTGGAAGATCATCGTTCCGATAGCAGTGATTGAATAGTTGAGTGCCATCTGCAGACCGATTGAGAGCATGCGCCAGATTCCGCTCCAGTCCATGTAATAATCCTCACGGCTGGTGCGCAGCAAATCATACTTCTTAAACATCACGATAAATGACAAAACTGCAGCAATTCCCTGCGATATAACTGTCGCATAAGCAGCTCCTGCCGTGCCTGCCTTCACCACCACGATAAAGAATATGTCCAGCACAATATTCAATACAGATGAAAAAATCAAAAAATACAGCGGAGTCTTGCTGTCTCCGATGCTTCGCAAAAGACCGGAAGCCACATTGTAGGACATGGTGCAGAAAATTCCCGCAAAAATGACCTTTATGTACGCATCAGCCATGACAAGTATATCATCAGGTGTATTGAGCCAGATAAGAAGCTGCCTCGACGCAAGCACTGTCGGAATCGTGAGCACCACTGAAACAATCACAGTAAGAATGATAGCTAAAGCCACATAATGCTTCAAAAGCTTCTCTTTTTTCGCACCAAACGCATGGCTTGCCATAACTCCAAAGCCCTGTGCTATTCCATTTGCAAAGCCAAGCACCAGAAACATAATACAGCCTGTCGAGCCAACCGCCGCAAGCGCCTTTGAGCCCAGATACTGCCCCACGATAATCGTGTCCACCATATTATAGAACTGCTGAAACAGATTTCCCATCAGAACAGGAATCGAGAACAGTAGTATAATTTTCATTGGATTGCCTTTGGTCATATCTGTCTTCATGTGTAAATACCCTCCCCAAAAATTAAATTCATAATAACTTTTCCCAGCAGGTTCACCCCTGCAGAAAATCCATTAAAAAAATGTGTGAACAAGCTCTTTTTCAAAGCCTCGTTCACACATTATATACACATATTTTCCAGTATTCAAGTACTATTTTCAAAATTTATAACTTATTTTTTAACAGTACGTTTATTCTTTCTTCCTCACACGATAATTCACATATCTCTTTATCAGGTAGTACACGACACCCCATGTCGGTACTCCGATGAACAGCCCCACTACTCCAAATAATCCATTTCCAAGGAAGATTGCAAATACCACCCAGAAAGGTGAGAGTCCTGTGGACTCACCGAGTATCTTTGGTCCGATAATATTGCCGTCCACCTGCTGTAAGATAATGATAAACAGCAAAAATATCACACCCTTTGACGGGCTGTCGAGCATGATGAGTATGGTGCTTGGTATGGCTCCGATGTACGGTCCAAAGAACGGTATGACATTGGTCACTCCGACTATCACGCTGATGAGTGCCACATAAGGCATGCGCAGTATCAGGCAGCACACGAAACAGATAGCTCCGATTATGAGTGAATCAATGATTTTACCACTGATAAAACCACCGAATATCTTGTCGCTCTCTTTTAAGATGCTTGAAAGCACCTGTATATGGCGCTCCGGCAGAAATGCGCTCACGAGTTTTTTAGTCTGGCGTTTGAAGGTATCCTTGCTAAGCAGGACATAGATGGCAACGATGAATGCAACAAGGCAGTTTACCGCTGTGCCAAAGATTCCCATAATACCGTTTATCACAAAGGTAACCTGTCCGAGCATATTGTCCTTTACCCATTCAGTAAAATAGCTTATGCCGTTATTGTATAGCTCAGTGATTATTTCCTTTGCCCTGTCATTGTTTTTGGCAAGCTCCGTGATTTTTTTCACAAGGTCCTGTATCTGATCCGGTAAAAGACTGACCGCATTTGTGATATTGCTTACAAGTTGTGGCACCACCATCATGATTAGCACTACAATAATGGCTATTATTATGGCCAGACTTATAAGTATTGACACCCCTCTCATAGAAGGTCTCTTTCCACACTTCTTTTCTATGGCTTTGCCAAGCGAATTGCTTAGCTTTCTGTCATAAAACTCTACCATCGGATTTATGAGATACGCCAGCACAATCCCCATGATGATTGGCATAAGTATGTTTATTATTCTCACTATCTGTGCCATTATTGCATCAAATTTAAATAGCACAAACACTAGCAGGATTGCTCCTGCTAGTGCTAAAAACTGTGAAAACCCTTTGGCCCATGCGACCTTTATGGTGTGCTTCATCTTATTATTCACTTCCATGCGCGATTCCTCCTCGTTTATTGTATGTCCGGAATGTAACAAGCTGATATTATATAGTCTTTAATCAATTCTAGCAACACTCTCGCCCTCTGTCAGCTCAAATGGTATTATCTCATGACATGAGCCTTTATGCAAATCTATCATGTTAAAAAGAAGCTCCACGCTGCGTGCCGCCATATCCTTGTGCGGCTGTCTGATAGATACAATCTTGGGATTGTAGTACTCTGCAAGTGTCGAACCATCAAAGCCTGTGATAGATATATCTTCCGGCACCCTGAGTCCCTTATCAAGTATTGCCCTTAAGGCACCGATTGCCATGACATCGGAAATCGCATAGACTGCGGTGATTTCTATATCCTTTTCCAAAAGCTTTTTCATCGCACGATATGCGCTGTCATATGAGAATCGCGCTCTCTCATAGTAACGCTCATCAGGTGTGATTCCATGCTTTTTTAAGCTGTTGAGATATCCGTTATGTCGCAGACGAGCTGTCTGTGAAAGCTCCAGATTGGCTCCAATCTCTGCTATCTTTGTATGTCCATGCTCGATGAGATAGTCGACGATTGTTTCCCCTGCCTTCTCATCATCAATGGAAACAGATGACAGCTCCTCCATGCTCCAGTTTTCTGCCGATGTGGTCACGATAACACACGGCACCTTAAACGAAGATGTATCCTCCGAGAAATCCTCCCTGCTGCCTCCGAGGAATATGATGCCAAGCGGCTTTCGCTCCCTGCATATGCGGTCTGTCACACTGCTTAGATTACTGTCCTCATCCAGATATGTGATGCTCAAAGAGTAGTCTGTTCTGTCTATTATCGACTGGATTTCCTCGACTACGTTTGCAAACAGCATATTAGAGGTACCCTTTACCAACAGATAAATATTTCTGGAAATGGTCTGCTTGAGCCTCTTTGCATTGGTATTTGGCACAAAGTTGTGTGCCTCAACTATTTTCATTATGGTTTCTTTTGCTGCAGGAGAAACATCCTGCCTGTTATTTAAAACTCGGGATACAGTTGTTACTGAGTATCCCGATTCTTTTGCTATATCTACAATTGTCATTGTTTTCCCCGTCCGGACAGCGATACGTCCTTTTACATTATATCCATGTGATATAATTTATTTCACTCGTTATATCATATATCCACAACTACAAAACCTGCTAATTTAGCTTAAGCCCCACATGTTTTCTTAACAAGTGTGGGGCTTAAAATAACATAAACTATATCCTCTTGTAAGCTATATTAACCCTTTACAGCTCCTGCGAGCACACCCTCTATAATGTCTGTCTCTTATACACATCTCCGAGCCCACGAGACATGCGCAGATCTC